>ERZ795043.13-NODE-13-length-303734-cov-15.496811_pt1 | contig 303734 bp, 299 predicted proteins | sample MGYA00375127_ERZ795043 | MGnify/ENA primary metagenome ERZ795043 (study PRJEB30172, sample SAMN05518447) | compost metagenome | isolation source: Feedstock adapted compost from Newby Island compost facility, Milpitas, CA | place: USA:Newby Island compost...
TAAAAAAGATAGAGGATCTAGATAAATACTTTAATGATAATTAGTTTGATAAAAAGGGTAATTAAGCCTTTTATTTTTTTATAAAAATTTTAAAAGAGAATTATACGAAATCATAATTTAGTATAATAATGTTAGAGATATGCGGAATATATTATTAATTAATGAATATAAATATTTTGCCTAAAATATTTATATTCTACTTTCCACTTCATTGGAGGTTGTAAAATGCTCTATTTAAAAATAAAAAGATTGATAGATATAATCCTTTCATTATTAGGGCTAATCATTCTTTCTCCAATATTTTTGATTTTAATCATAGCAATTAAGATTGACTCTAAAGGTCCGGTGCTATTTAAACAGAAAAGAGTCGGAATTCATAAAAGTTATTTTAATATATTAAAGTTTAGAACAATGAGAGTGGATACTCCTAAGGATATACCAACACATATGTTAGAAAATCCTGATCAGTGGATTACTAAAGTTGGCAAGTTTTTAAGAAAAACAAGCTTAGATGAGCTACCGCAGATGATAAATATTTTAAAGGGTGAGATGAGTATTATTGGTCCAAGGCCTGCATTGTGGAATCAATACGATTTGATAGAAGAAAGAGATAAGTATGGTGCTAACGATGTAAGACCAGGTCTTACTGGTTGGGCACAGATAAATGGTAGAGATGAATTACCTATTGAGGTTAAGGCACAACTTGACGGAGAATATGTTGAGAAGATGAGTTTTTGGATGGATGTTAAGTGTTTCTTTAAAACAATCATAAGTGTTATTAAGAGCGATGGAGTTGTTGAAGGTGGAACGGGCAGATTGAAACATGAAGAATTAAGCAAATAAGGGTTTTGATAAAATTAGAGAAATGGGTGAGTAGGATTAGCAAGAATAATTTCAATTATTTATTAAATTATAATAGAGATGTGTTCAAATTGTATGATTCAATAAAAAATACTATAGAATTACAAGAAGCTATTCAAAGAGCAAGTGAGATGAAGTTTCAGATGACAAGCGATCATTTAAATAAAAGCATTATTAGGATGTCACAATTACCTCTTATTGGTTTTAATGAACAATTGAATAAAGTTTATGAATCTATAAATGAGATGTTCAAATCTACAACAAGATTGAAAACTATTGCTAATACTTCGAATAATAAAGTTATTCAAGATATACTTAATTCGCAACTAATATACAATATAGATAATGTACATATAAAATCAATTGCTAATCTTTCCTTAAACATTAAAGCTATTGAAGAAACAATAAGCCAAAATTTGGAGATTTTAAAAAACGTTGATTTTTCTTTATTAAACCAATCTATTAAAAGTATGGATCAAATCTATGATGATTTTGATATAGAAAGTACATTGGATGAAGCAGTTGCAGATTTAAATAGTAATATCTCTCTTCAGCAGAAAATTTTAAATATATTAGAGAAATTTAAACAAGCTAATCCGATAATTTTTATGCTCATATATTTCTTTATACTTAGCCCGCTACAAAGTGCTTATAATGATGCTGTGTTGAATTTAATCAGATCAAATACAAAGCCTATAATTGCTAAAGTTAATACATCAGAAGCTAAAGTCATCGAAAAGAATATTGTGATTAAAGTAAATAACGTATTAAATATGAATTTTGATTCAAAAGAGGTAAAACAACAAATTCTAAGTCAATATCGTTATGTTAGCACTGAAAAATTGATTGTTAGGAAGAACAAAAGTATTAATTCAAAAGCGATATATACATTAGAATTTGGACAAATAGTAAGACTTCTATATAAAAACAAAAATTGGACTCTAATTGAGTATGTTGAAGAAGATGACAGCATTATAAAAGGATGGGTTTTTACACGTTATATTTCAAGATTTAAAAAGTAAAATGGAAATAAAAAAGATAGTAAAGCAGCTGAGGTGAAAAAATGCTATTAGTTACGGGAATTACAGGCCATAGTGGAAAATATTTTTTACAAGAACTTATTAAAAATAAATATGAAGGTCCTATTCGTTGCATTGTTAGAGAAACGTCTGATACTTCATTAATAGATAGCAGTGGACTTAATATTGAAAAGGTTGTTGGCAACTTAAACGATCAAGAATTTATTGACAAAGCTATGGATGGTGTAGATACTGTACTACATATAGCTTCTATTTTTTATTCAGTAAACATAATTAAAGCAGCAGTAAAGCATAATGTGAAGAGAGCAATATTAGTTCACACAACAGGTATTTATTCAAAATATAAAAGTGCATCAAAGGAATATAAAGAAATTGAACAAACTATTGATAAAATTATCAAGCAAAGTAACTCATCAATTGGCCTTATATACCTTAGACCTACAATGATTTATGGATACATAAATGACAAGAATATGATCGTTTTTATAAAGATGGTTGATAAACTAAGATTATTTCCAGTTATTGATCATGGGAAAAACTTACTTCAACCTGTTAATGGGCGAGATCTTGGTAAGGCTTATTATCAGGTACTTACAAGTTCAAATATAATGAATGGTGATTATATATTATCTGGTGATAAACCAATATCAATGTTGGAGATGTTTAATTTAATAAGTAAAAATTTAAATAAAAGAACAGTTTTTATAAGTGTACCTTTAGGGTTAGGAGTATTTTTGGCAAGATGCCTTAAGGTGTGTACTTTTGGAAAAGTAGATTATATTGAAAAAGTATAGCGTATGGGCGAAGATAGAAGTTTTCCTCATGATGCTGCAAAAAGAGACTTTGGATATAGACCAATGCCATTTGAAGAAGGTTTGAAAATAGAAGTTGATGAGTATTTAAAAACAAGAAAATAATTGTTAGTGACGAGAGTGGGTACAATAATATGAAAATAGCTGTAATTTCAAGCCATACTAAATCATTATTTTGGTTTCGTATGGATATGATGAAAGATTTTTTAAAAAGTGGATATAGTGTTATTGCTTTGGGGCCAGAACCTGAAAATGATTGGAAGTCAAAGTTTAAAGAATATAATATAGAATATAGGCAAATTTACGTAGATCGAAATGGTGTCAATCCTATTAAAGACTTAAAAACATATAAAGACCTTTATCAATTTATGAAGTCGGAAAAACCAGATAAGGTATTTGCATATCAAGCTAAGACTGTAATTTATAGTAGTATTGCAGCTAAATTAAATGGCATTACCGAAGTTTATCCTTTAATAGCTGGACTTGGTTCAATTTTTAGGGGTACAAGTTTCAAAAGTAAAATGGTAAAAAAAATAATGAAATTAGAATATAAAGTTGCGTGCAAATGCAGCAAAAAAGTAATTTTTCAGAATGCTGATGACAGAAATGAATTTATTCATAATGGATTAATAAAAGAAAATAAGACTGTTATCATAAATGGCTCAGGAGTAAATATAGAAAAATTCAAACCAGCCTTATTTCCTAAAGAACCCGCATTTTTATTTATAGGAAGGCTTATTAAAGATAAAGGAATATTTGAGTATTTAGAAGCTTGTAAAGAAATTAAAAAGAGATATCCAAAAGTTCGTTGTTTATTGGTCGGACCATACGATAGCAATCCTTCAGCGCTAAAACCAGAAGAGCTGAAACCTTATATAGATGATGAAATTGTTGAGTATTTTGGCGAACAAAATGATGTGAGACCATTTATTTCACAGTGTAGTACATATGTACTGCCTTCATATCATGAGGGAACGCCAAAAACGGTACTTGAAGCGATGGCTATGGGAAGACCTATTATAACGAGCGACGCTCCTGGCTGTAAAGAAACTGTTATAAATGGAGTGAATGGATATCTTGTAAAAACTAAAGATATTAAAGGATTAGTTGAGAAAATGGAATTTTTTATTAATAACCCTGATGCAAGTAAAAAAATGGGTAGAGAAAGTTTAAAGATAGTAAAGGAAAAATATGATGTGAAAATTATAAATAAATGTATCATGGAAGTAATGGAATTAATTTAGAAAGAGGTGAATATAATGAATCTATTTGAGAAGATTGTAAACAAACAAGAAAAGATGTCAGTAATTGGTTTGGGCTATGTTGGTATGCCAATAGCTGTTTCATTTGCAAGGAAAGTTAATGTTATTGGATTTGATATTAACAAAGAAAAAATTAATATATATAAATCAGGTTTTGATCCAACAAAAGAAGTTGGAGACGAGGCAATTAAGAATACAACTGTGGAATTTACTTCAGATGAAGCAAAATTGAGAGAGGCTAAATTTCATATTGTTGCGGTTCCAACACCTGTAAATAAAGACCATACTCCCGACCTTAGTCCAGTTGAATCAGCAAGTCGAATATTAGGTAGAAATTTAACAAAAGGTTCTATAGTGGTGTATGAATCTACAGTTTATCCAGGTGTTACTGAAGACATATGTGTACCTATTTTAGAAAGAGAATCGGGATTAAAATGCGGAGTTGATTTTAAAATAGGATATTCACCTGAACGCATAAATCCAGGAGACAAGGTACATAGACTCGAAACTATTGTGAAAATTGTTTCAGGAATGGATGAAGAAACTCTTGATACAATTGCTAAAGTTTATGAATTAGTAGTAGAAGCTGGAGTATACAAAGCAGAAAGTATTAAAGTGGCTGAGGCTGCAAAAGTCATTGAAAATTCGCAAAGAGACATAAACATAGCATTTATGAACGAACTGTCAATTATTTTTAATAAAATGGGAATTGATACAAAAGCGGTTCTTGAAGCAGCAGGAACTAAATGGAACTTCCTTAAATTCTATCCAGGGTTAGTAGGAGGGCATTGTATAGGTGTTGATCCATATTATCTTACATATAAAGCGGAAGAAATGGGATACCACTCTCAAATTATTCTTTCAGGAAGAAAGATAAATGATGATATGGGTAAATATGTAGCTGAAAATACAGTAAAACAAATGATAAGGGCACATAAACAAATAAATGGTTCTAAAGTTGTTATTTTTGGCGTCACTTTCAAAGAAAATTGTCCAGATGTAAGAAATACTAAAGTAGTTGATATAATTAGAGAACTAGAAGAATATGGTGTTGAAGTAAAGGTAGTTGATCCAGTAGCTGATAAGGAAGATCTATGGCGAGGATATAGAATAAATCTATGCAAAGCCGAAGAAATAACTGATATAGATGCTATCATATTTGCAGTTCCACATGAAGAATTTAAAACGATAAAATTACAAGATTTAAAGAAGATGTTTAGAACAAGAAATAGTAACAGTTCAGACGAAATAGATGAAGTTGCAGCAACGATTGAATCTGATACCGATGCAGAAAAAAAAGAGTTTGTATTAATTGATGTGAAGGGAATGTTCAATCGGCATGAAGCAGAAGAAATGGGCTATATATATTGGAGGTTATAAAAATGGGGTACCAAAATATAAAATTCCCAGCAGGCTCTAAATTTTTAGTTACTGGAGCTGCAGGTTTTATTGGTTCAAATTTAGTTGAGGCATTACTAAAATTAGGATATCAAGTAAGGGGATTAGATAATTTTTCAACGGGTAAAAGAGAAAATATAGAGTTATTTTTAGATAATCCAAACTTTGAATTTATTAAAGGAGATATACGAAATTTAGACACATGTATGGAAGCTTGTAAAGATGTAGATTATGTTTTGCATCAAGCTGCTTGGGGAAGTGTTCCTAGAAGTATAGAGATGCCTCTATTATACGAAGAAATTAACATTAGAGGAACTCTTAATATGATGGAAGCAGCTCGTCAAAATAATGTAAAGAAATTCGTATATGCTTCAAGCTCTTCAGTATATGGCGATGAACCAAATCTGCCTAAAAAGGAAGGAATAGAAGGGAATTTACTTTCACCATATGCACTTACTAAAAGAGTAAATGAGGAGTATGGGAAGCTTTATACCAAGTTATATGGGCTTGATACTTATGGGCTTCGCTATTTTAATGTTTTTGGAAGACGCCAAGATCCAAATGGAGTTTATGCTGCAGTTATTCCTAAATTTATAAAGCAATTGCTAAACGATGAAAGGCCTACTATTAATGGAGATGGAAAACAGAGTAGAGACTTTACATATATAGAAAATGTGATTGAAGCAAATTTAAAAGCTTGTAAGGCTTCACATGAAGTTGCAGGACAAGCTTTTAACATTGCTTATGGTGGAAGAGAATACATAATTGATATTTACTATGAATTATGTAAGGCGTTGGGCAAAAATATTGAACCAATATTTGGTCCAGAAAGAGCTGGAGATATTAAACATAGCAATGCAGATATAAGTAAGGCAAAAAAGATGTTGGGATATGATCCTGATTATAGTTTTGAAGATGGTATTAAATTAGCAATAGATTGGTATAAGGAAAATTTGTGATGATTAATGTAGTATACAAGAAAAAAGGTTTAAAAATAAATGCTGTTTGGTTTTGCGATGATGTAGACAATATAATAAATAAGAGCCAAGCGGATTTTATTTTTCTTCATGGTGTTTATATTGATAATTATAAAGGGGCTGTTATTAATAAACAATTCTCACTGATAACTGATTTGACAACATCATCAGAAGAAATATTTAAACAATTTAGTAAAAATTATCGGTATGAAATTAATCGAGCTAAAAAGGAAAATGTGGATTGTACCTCTTATAGTTCAAAAGATTTAAAGAATAATCCCTATTTATTAAATTCATTTAAGAAAGAGTATGAAAAATTTGTAAAACTCAAAGGAATTGCAAATGCATATAATGATTTAGTCATGGAGCAATACATTGAAAGTGGGAATGTTATACTTACAAAAGCTTTTAAAGGCGAAGAAGATTATGCTCAACATGTATATGTATATGATAATAAGATAGCTAGGTTACTTTATTCTGTATCCAATTTTAGAACAGAAGGTTTAGATTCTAATACAATAGGAAGAGTTAATAAATATTTGCATTGGTACGATATCCAATATTTACAGAATTTAAAAGTTAATATATTAGATTGGGGTGGAATAAGTAGTATAGATAACTTAAATGGAGTAGATAAATTCAAAAAAGGATTTGGTGGACATGAATGTAGCTATTATAATATTATTATTGGGAAAAGTTTTATTGGGAGAATAGCCATTTCACTATTGAAATTGAAATGGAGGTAGTGTATGTACTTAATCAGGTTAGATGATGCCTCGGAATATATGGATATTGTAAAATGGGATAATATTGAGAAATTATTGGATCGCTATAATATTAAACCTATTGTTGGCATCATACCCAACAATCAAGACAAAGATTTGATAAATAAATATAAAAAAGATATGAAATTTTGGGATAAGGCGAAAGTATGGCAAAAAAAAAGATGGACGATTGCATTACATGGATTTACACATGTTTGCTCATCTAATAGTGGTGGAATTAATCCAATAAATTTGCGTTCTGAATTTGCTGGTGTTTCCTTGGAAGAACAAAAGATAAAAGTTTCTAGTGGAATTAAGATTTTTAAAGAGCATGGATTAGATACTAAATTATTTTTTGCACCATCTCATACTTTTGATATGAACACACTCGAGGCTTTAAAAGCAGAAGGTGATATAAGAATTATATATGTGATACAATAGCAAATTATACCTATAAAATGGGAGAGTTTTATTTTATACCTCAGCAGTCATGTCATGTACAAAAGTTACCTTTTAAAGTCACAACATTTTGTTACCATCCAAACGCTATGAACAAAAGGGATTTTAAGAAACTTGAAGATTTTATTAGAAAATATAATAATAAGTTTGGTAGTTTTAAAGATCTAACTTTGATTAAGGTGTCAAAAGTATTTTTTTCATCCAAGTTTAGATGAAATATGGTAAAATAGAAATATAAACAAAAGGAAATAGAAGGAGCGATACATAGCCATGGCATTCAAACCAAACGAATATCAACAAATCACAATGGAGGACAGATTCTTAAACTTGGATGATAGAACAAAAAAGTTTGTTTTAAACTCATGGGCAAAAGATTTTGCTGAAATCATATTTCCAGCAATCAATGAAAAACGCTTTTCCGTATTGTACAGTGACAATCCCGCTTCTCGTCCAAACAGTCCTGTAAACGCAATAATCGGAGCCCTAATACTAAAAGAAATGTTTAATCTTACAGATGATGAACTATTAGCAAGCATCTTATGTGATGTTCGTTTCCAATACGCTCTTCACACTACAAGCTTCAAAAGCCAACCTTTCAGCGATAGGACTTTTAGCCGTTTTCGTGAAAGGCTATATCTTTACAATCTGGAAACAGGAAGAGACCTTCTTCATGAAGAAATGGAAGCCATGGCAAACGTATTTGTAAAATACTTTAATATAAATCCATCAGTAAAAAGAATGGACAGCATCATGGTATCATCCAGTTGCAAAAAAATGTCCAGATTAGAAATACTATACACATGCGTAGCAAATATGGTCAAAGCAGTATACAAAACAGGAGAATATGAACATCTCAAAAACATGGAGCATTACCTAGACGAAGACGATAGAAAAAAAACAATCTATCATAGAAAAAACGAAGAAATAACAAAAAGACTTCAAGAAATAATTGAAGATGCCTATATACTAACAAAAGAATTAGGAGAATCATACGCTGAATTACCAGAATATCAGCTATTACAGCGTGTACTAAAAGAACAAACAGAAATAACAGAAGAAGGCAAGATAGTACCAGTAGAAAAAGAAAAAATAAGCCCTGATAGTCTCCAAAACCCAAGCGCTCCAGATGCAACATATCGCAAAAAAGCAGGAAAAGACCATAAAGGCTATGTAGCTAACATAGTAGAAACAATAGACGAAAAAGGATCCATAATAACCAGCTATGACTATGATGTAAACACACACAGCGATAGCAGCTTTTGCAAAGAAACGATAGAAAAGCTTGGGAAACAAGAAAAAGAAATAACAATAATAGCAGATGGAGCTTACAGCAGCACTGAAAACATAGAACTTGCAGATAAAAACAATATCGAACTAATAACAACAGCCCTTATAGGGAAATTACCAGAAGAAATACAAAGCGAATTTAAAGTAGATGAAACGACCCATGAAATAATCAAATGTCCAAAAGGAGAAAAACCATACAAAACGAGATACTATGAAAAAACAGGATTATATAGAGCATTCTTCAATAAAAAAACATGTGAACATTGTCCACTAAGAGAAAAATGTGGAGCGAAGTTACAAAAGAAATCAGCGTATGTATTAATAACAGCAAAAACAATACAAAGAGCAAGCTATTTAAAAAAGATGTCAACAGAAAAATACAGTATATTTCAAAAGATAAGAAATGGAGTAGAGGGTATACCATCAATAATAAGGCGTAAATATCATGTAGATGTGATACCTGTAAGGGGATTAGTGCGCTCAAAAATCTGGTTTTCATTCAAAATAGGAGCCATAAATGCAAAAAAAGCACTAAAAATGGCAGCGGAGATGGCTGCGAGTTTGTATAAAAATATCGAAATCAAATTTATTCTTACAAAAACAGGTAAAATCCAAGCAGAGTTGTTATTAGTAGCTTAAAAAATGTCACTTATGACACTCAAATCAACTTTTAAAGATAGAAAGTTTTGTATATATGACAAGGGCTTAAGAAATTCTTATTTTTTAATGCGTATAATAAGAAATAAATTAAGAGGGAAATAATATGGGAAAACCTATTAGAGTTTTACATGTATTAGGCACCTTGAATAGAGGTGGGGCAGAAACTATGATAATGAATATATATCATAATATTGATCGTTCAAAAATACAATTTGATTTTATAAAGCATACTAATAAGAAATGTGATTATGATGACGAGATAATTAAATTAGGAGGAAAAATATATAGTATTCCTCGTTATACTGGTAAAAATCATTTGAAATATATTGAAAGTTGGAATGATTTTTTTAATAGTCATACCGAATATAAAATAATTCATGGACATATGAGAAGTACCGCGGCCATTTATTTAAAGATTGCTAAAAAGCATGGATTGCTAACAATAGCACATAGTCATAGTATAGCTTCAAGAGGAAATAAACTCCAACAATTTATAAAATATATTATGCAATTACCTATTAGATACACAGCGGATTATTTATTTGCCTGTTCTGAACAAGCTGGAAAATGGCTGTTTGGGAAAAATGTAATAAATAAAAATAATTTTAATGTTATTAAAAATGCTATTGATATAGAAAAATATCTATTTAATCAATCTAAGAGAAATGAAATGAGAAAGACATTAAATATTGAAGATAAATTCGTTGTAGGACATGTAGGTAGTTTTACATATCCTAAAAATCATAAGTTTTTGATTGAAGTTTTCAATGAAATTCAAAAACAAAACAGGGCCACTATTTTACTTCTTATTGGTGATGGTGAGTTACGGTCACAAATTGAGAAGCAGATTTCAGATTTGGGATTAGAAGATAAAGTGATATTAACCGGAACAGTGTCAAATGTCAACGAATATTTGCAGGCTATGGATGTATTTGTATTTCCATCAATATTTGAAGGATTGGGTATAGCAGTTATAGAGGCGCAGGCAGCAGGATTACCTTGTGTTGTCGCGGATACTATACCTGAAGAGGCGTATTTGACTGATTTGATTGAATCAATACCATTAACAGCAAAGGAAGATTTATGGACCGAACAAATTTTGAAATATAATGATGGATATGAACGACGCAATACCTATGAAGAAGTGAAATCAAAGGGATATGACATTTATGAAACGAATCAGTGGTTAGAGGAATTTTATTTAAAGAATTGGAGAGAGTAAAGTATGTCTAATAAGAAGCGTATAACTGTATTTACACCAACCTATAATCGAGCACATACTTTAGGTCGCTTATATGAATCATTAAAAAAGCAAACTAACAAAGAATTTATTTGGTTAATTATTGATGATGGTTCAACTGATAATACAAAAGATCTAATAAACAATTGGATTAATGAGAAGAATGAATTTGATATTAAATATTATTATAAGGAAAATGGCGGTATGCATACAGCACATAATGTGGCATTTGAAAAATGTACAACAGAATTGGTATTTTGTTTGGATTCAGATGATGACTTAACGGAGGATGCTATTGAAAAAATATTATACGTGTGGGAAAAAAGAGACTATAATAGAAAAATTGTTGGTATTATAGCAAATGAACAATATAGGACAACAAAACAAATAATTGGTAAAGAACTTCCTAATAATTTAAAATATATAACTTTTTTTGATGCATATTATAAATATCATGTATCTGGAGATAAAGTTTTAATATATCAAACAGAAATTATAAAGGAGAATCCATATCCGGAATTTAAAGGTGAGAGATTTGTCCCGCTAAGTTGTAAATATTTAGAGATTGATGATCCGCTTATAATATTAAATGACGCAATAATTAATAAAGAATATTTAGATGATGGATATACAAAAAATATTATGTCGGTATACTTAAATAATCCTAATGGTTTTTTATACCAAAAAAAGAAATTACTTAAAAAATTGAGTTTTTTTCACAATCCAATTAAAACTTCAAAGACTGTGATTCACTATATAGCATTTAATTTGCTTATCAAGAATAAGAAAATTATTGTAGGTTCTCCCAAAAAAATATTAACTGCCTTTTTATTTATTTTAGGTTATATTTGGTATAAAAAGCTTTATTCATTTAAAACTAATAATATAAGGAATTTCGAAATCAAAAATCAAAAGTAATTCATTGATATAGAGCAAATTATTTTATTATAAATAATGCGATAAAAAGCAAAATAATTTAACCTTATTCATTATGTAAAATTAAGAGAAATTGATAATTTCAAAATAAAATATAAAATAATATAGTATAATGTTGTTGACTTTAGTAGTGGTGTTAGTAGTTAATTATTTTTATAAATCAACGCGATGCAATTAATATAAATGGTATATTTAATATTTAAAACATGTAAATATTAATTATTATATAGGAGTGGTTTTATGAATGAACTTAAAGAGACTACCCTTTTGCTAGTACAGACAGTTGAAAGTGATTATGCATACATAGAATGGAAAAGAAATAATTTTAACACAGAAATAATTATGAAACCAGTGGGAAAATTGATTAGAATCATCCGAAGAATTTGGATTTTACTAAATTTTCCGGGCCAAAGTATTTGGTATGGTGCATGGAAGCATCAACTTGCCAAATATAATACTGTAATAGTACATGCTTCAGCTATAACCTTAGGATTGCCTAAATGGATAAAAAGAAAAAATAGTAATATAAGAGTTATACTTTGGTATTGGAATCCTGTTAATAAAAATACAATTCCAAGCCCTGCATTAGATAAATATTGTGAGAAATGGTCATTTGATATAAAAGATTGTCAGAAATATAACATGAGGTATAATTCCCAATATTATTTTAAGACAAAAAAATTACCAATTAATAAAGAAAGTACAGATATTTTTTTTATAGGTTCAGAAAAAGGACGTGCTACGATAATTGAAAATATTTATGATATCTGTAAAAGTTATAATATTAAAACGGATTTTAATATTGTAACTAAAAGGATTAACAAAATACATTATAAGGAACTAATTTCAAATTATATGACATATGATGAAATATTAGTTCACATATCAAAAACTAAGGCAATACTTGAAATATTACAACAAGGGCAAAGTAGTCCAACATTAAGGACTTTTGAAGCATTGTTTTTTTCAAAAAAACTCATTACAAACAATTTAAAGATTAAAGAATTTGATTTTTACAATGAAAATAATATTTTTATTATTGGTGAAGATGATATAAGTAAATTATCAGAGTTTTTATTAAAGCCATATAAAAATATTGATGATAAAATTATAGCTAAATATGATGTTAACGCTTGGTTTGGCAGATTTTTTGAAAATTGTCAAAGGGGCGATTTGTAAGTATAAAATTAATTATTTTTATATTATATATAATGTGTAATATGCAAAGGAGAAATTATGGTATTATTAAGTTTGTTTATATGTATAATAATATTATTAGCTTCATGGAAAATTTGGAATGATTTCCTGACTCCAATGTTTATCTTATCTTTAGAATGGACATTAATGTATTTAATTATTTTATTTAGTTTGGGATATCAATGGACAAATAATTTGTATTATATTACTTTTGCATTTGGACTTCTGAGCTTTTTTATGGGTTTTTTGATTTCTGTACCTAAAAGGAAAATTAAATATAAAAATATAGAGCAAAAAAAGTACAAAATAACATTTAATGTAAAAGCATTTTATCTTTTATTTATATTACAGCTAATAATAGTTTTGGCTATTTTATTTGGAATTATTGAATCACTGCACGATATACACCTAGATAATCTTTGGAGATCAATTAGAAATGCGTATCAATATAGTGGTATAATTGGAAGATTTCAATTATTTGTAGTAATTTTCCCATTAGTTACTTTTACAGTATTTATGTTAAATCCACAAACGAGAAACAAATGGTATTTTATATTAACCTTTTTAGTTTCTATACCAGTTATTTTTACAATGTCCCGTGGTGGAATGATTATGATATTACTTGCATTGATATTTATTTTTCTAAATGTAAAAAATTACACAAATGCGAAAATTGCAAAGTGGGGGCTGATAGGATTAATTGGGATTATATTAATTTTTTCTATTACTTCTATTTGGAAATTTTCCAATATTATAGCATTAAGAAATAATCCAATTTTAATATTAAAGTTTGCATTTGAAAATTATTTTATTTCACCAATGGTTAATTTTGTTGAATGGGCCCAAAATCCAGGAGAATATTTATATGGACAAAATACCTTTAGATTTATATTGGCTATACTTAATTCTATAGGATTTGATGTTAAGGTTGTAGGAACAGTACAAAAGTTCAATGTTATTAAAATGGGAGACTATTTTTTAGTGTCAAATGTATATACTGTGTTGCATTATTATGCAAGGGATTTTGGAATATGGTATTCTTTTATTATAGAGTTTTTCTTGGGTATTTTTCATGGCTTTTTATATAAAAAGTCAAATTTCGGTTCCAAAGTTAATCTGTTTTATATGATTATGTTTGCGTTGATGATGTATCCACTATTCAATCAATTTTTTGCTGATATATATCTATCTACGTTTTCTACTTGGTTACAATATTATTTCTGGGTTTGGCTAATTACACGTAAAAAATATGTTATTGTCACTGACAAATAGATTGAAAACTGACTACTATATATGTTTTGACACAAAGTAATATTTCTTAATCAATCATAATTTTTACAAGACATTTGAGAAATCAAACTGCGCCAAAACCATTTCAAGTTTTGTCTCTGGTTGAAATTGGTGTTAATTCGTCAAAGCGGAATAAACATTCTTGTCGAATATATATAAGTCGGTTTACCTCTTTTGTTAGAATTGATTTACTACTTTATATATTGAACATTTGAGGTTAACTTCTTTTTTGTTTCTTTAAAAATTAAGAATATCAAGCTATTTAAAATATTTAAAGAGGTGTCAAAATGAAAACATATTTAATAACAGGTGGAGCAGGTTTTATAGGAAGTAATTTTATAAAGTACATATTATCAAAATATAAAAATATAAAAATCATAAATTTTGATAAGCTTACATATGCAGGTAATCTTGAAAATTTAAAAGATGTAGAAGATAATCCCAACTATATGTTTATCAAAGGAGATATATGTGATAAAGAACTGGTAGAAGAAGTTTTTTCTGAGGATATTGATTATGTAGTAAATTTTGCAGCGGAATCACATGTAGATAGAAGTATAGTAGAACCTGAGATTTTTGCAAAGACCAATATTCTTGGAACTGTGACATTACTTAATGCTGCAAGAAATGCTTGGACTTTAGGAGATGGATTTAAAGACGGTAAGAAATTTCTGCAGGTATCAACAGATGAAGTATATGGTTCACTGGGTAAAGATGGATATTTTACAGAAAAAACACCGCTTGATCCACATAGTCCCTATTCATCTAGCAAAGCAGCAGCAGATTTAATAGTTAAAGCATATTACGATACATATAAAATGCCTGTTAATATAACCAGATGTTCAAATAACTATGGACCATATCAATTTCCAGAGAAGTTAATACCTCTTATGATAAATAATTGCTTAAATAAAAAACCACTTCCTGTCTATGGTGATGGTATGAATATAAGAGACTGGCTTTATGTAGAGGACCACTGTAAAGCAATAGATATGGTACTTCATAATGGCAAAATAGGTGAAGTTTATAATATTGGTGGACACAACGAAAGGACAAATATAGATATAGTAAAAACAATTATTTCATATATTCATGATAATGTTGATTCAAGTGTAGATGAAAGCTTAATAAGATTTGTAGAGGATAGGAAAGGCCACGACAGAAGATATGGGATTGATCCTACAAAAATTAAAGAAGAATTAGGCTGGTATCCTGAGACTTCATTTGAAGATGGAATAATAAAGACAATTAAATGGTATCTTGAAAACAAAGAATGGATGAAAAATGTGACATCAGGAGAATACCAGAAATATTATGAAGGAATGTATTCAAATAGATAAGGGGGATCAGAATGAAAGGTATAATATTAGCAGGTGGTTCAGGTACAAGACTTTATCCAATAACTAAAGCAATATCAAAGCAGATTGTACCGATATATGATAAACCTATGATATATTATCCACTATCAGTTCTCATGCTTTCTGGAATAAGAGATATTTTGATCATATCAACTCCGAGGGATATAGACACATTTAAAGAACTTTTTGGTGATGGAAGCCAGTTAGGGCTTCATTTTGAATATGCGATTCAGGAAATTCCTAGAGGTCTTGCAGATGCATTCATAATTGGAGAAAAATTTATTGGCAAAGACAATGTTGCACTGGTACTTGGAGACAACATATTTTATGGTTATGGATTTACTGAAAGACTTGAAAGAGCAGCAAGTAGAAAAGAAGGCGCAACCATATTTGGCTACCATGTAAGCAATCCATCGGATTTTGGTGTTGTGGAATTTGATGATAACTTTAATGTCATATCAATTGAAGAAAAGCCTAAGTATCCAAAATCAAATTACGCTGTTCCTGGGCTTTATTTTTATGACAATGATGTTATTGAAATAGCGAAAAACGTTAAGCCTTCTGCAAGGGGAGAAATAGAGATAACTTCAGTTAATAATGAATATTTAAGAAGAGGTAAGCTAAAAGTTGAGCTGCTTGGCAGAGGTATGGCTTGGCTTGATACAGGTACACCTGCAGGCCTTTTAAATGCTGCAAATTTTGTAGAAGCAATACAGACACGACAAGGTTTATATGTTGCCTGTATAGAAGAAATTGCGTATAGAAAAGGGTATATAGATAAAGAACAATTGATAAAACTAGCTGAGCCATTGAAAAAAGTAGAATACGGAAAATATCTTTTAAATCTATTAAATGATGAAAATACAGTAAAAGAAGTAGCTGCTGCTGACATAGGACTTTAAAAGGAGCTGATATATATGAAGCTACTTATTACTGGTGCAAAAGGACAGCTTGGTATGCAGTTAAGGTCTGTTTTAGAAAGAGGTAAAAGTGAATTAGGTAAGATTGATAACATTTATAGCACTGCAGATATAAAGTATGTATCACATAATGATCTAGATATTACTAATTTAAATGATGTTTTAGATTATGTAGAGCAATATAAACCTAATGCTATCATAAATTGTGCCGCATATACAAATGTTGATAGATGCGAAAGTGATACTGACAATGCATTTAGAGTAAATGCAATAGGTCCGAGAAACCTAGCAATAGCTTCACATAAAGTAGATGCTAAGTTGCTTCATGTATCAACAGATTATGTATTTAATGGTGAAGGCAGCAAACCATATAAAGAATATGATATGCCAAATCCAGTAAGTGTATATGGTAAAACAAAACTTCTTGGTGAGCAATATGTTAGAGACTTTTGTGATAAATATTTTATAGTGAGGACTGCATGGCTATATGGAAAGCATGGAAAGAATTTTGTCTATACTATCCTAAATGCTGCAAAAGAAAGAGGATATTTGGAAGTTGTATATGACCAAAGAGGTAATCCAACTAATGCAGAAGACTTAGCATATCATATTTTAAAATTAATTCTAACCGATGAATATAGTATATACCACTGTACCGGAAATGGTGAGTGCAGTTGGTATGATTTTGCATGCAAAATTGTTGAATATGCTGATATAAAGTGCCGTGTTATGTCTATAACATCTGATAAAATAAAAAGAGAAGCAAAAAGACCATCGTATTCATCTCTTGATAACATGATGCTAAGATGTACGATTGGTGACAAAATGAGAAATTGGGACGATGCATTAAAATCTTTTATAGATGGTCTAGAAAGCAAATAGGGAGAGGCGATGATATGGGGAAGTTTAACTTTTTAGAGACAGATATTAAAGGCTTATACATAATAGAGACTGGGATTTTTGAAGACAACAGAGGATACTTTATGGAAACATATAATTACAATGACTTTAGAGCTGCAGGACTTGATATGGTTTTTGTTCAGGATAACCAGTCAAAGTCAAAAAAAGGAGTATTAAGAGGACTACACTTTCAAAAAAAACACCCTCAAGGAAAACTTGTAAGAGTAATAAAAGGAGAAGTTTTTGATGTGGCAGTAGATTTAAGAAAAGGTTCTAAAACTTTTGGCAAATGGGTAGGAGTAATCTTGAGCGAAAAAAACAAGAAACAGTTTTATATACCTGAAGGGTTCGCACATGGCTTTTTGGTACTATCTGATGAAGCAGAGTTTTGCTATAAATGCACTGATTTCTACCGTCCAGATGATGAAGGCGGTATAATATGGAATGATCCTGATATTGGGATCGAATGGCCTATAGATGGGATTGAGGAAATTATATTATCTGAGAAAGATAAGAAGTGGAAAGGTATTAAAAAATATGAAGAAAAATATCACTAAATGAATCAGTGGGGTCAGTATTATCAAAACTTGATAAAGTACGCAGATATCGTCATATTAAATAGTATATCTATTACTGAATGAAATAGTGTTTTTACAGTTTAGAATAGAATACTCAATATAATATAATATAATGGGTTTCTTGTATATCATAATATAATTTTTTGCAGCTATGATTATTAATATTTTTCTGATTGAAAGAAAAATAAAAGAGGTGTTAGTAGTGATTAGCAAAGAAGCTGCATTTAATGATATATTAAAAAATTTAAGGGAAAAGAACTTGGCAATTTTTGCAGGTGCAGGCATGTCGGTAGATTGTGGATATGTAAATTGGGCCGATCTTCTTCGTCCCATTGCTCAAGAACTAGAATTGGACATCGATAAAGAACATGATTTAGTAGCGTTAGCTCAATATCATTATAATGAATATTTATCGAGAGATAAAATAAATCAAGTTTTAGTGGATGAATTTTCTCGTGACGCTGTTACTTCTGAAAATCATAGAATTTTGGCCAGACTACCGATTGAGACGTATTGGACTACAAATTATGATAAATTAATAGAAAAATCTTTAGAAGAAGCAGGTAAAATTCCTGATGTGAAATATACTATAGAGCAACTAGCAATAACGAGACCAAAAAGGGATGCTATAGTATATAAAATGCATGGCGATGTAGATCATTCTGAAAAAGCAATTTTAACAAAAGATGATTATGAATTATATCCTAAAACAATGCAACCTTTTTTAACTGCTTTAGCTGGCGATTTAATATCAAAGACATTTCTATTTATTGGATTTAGTTTTACAGATCCGAATTTAGATTATATATTGAGTAGAGTCAGAATAGCTTATAATAACAATCAAAGGAGACATTATTGTTTTATAAGAAAAGTCAAAAGAAATGAAACAGAAAATTCTGTGGATTTTGAGTATAGGGAAAGAAAGCAAAATTATTTTATACAAGATTTAAAAAGATATAATATATTGACAATTTTAATAGATGAATATGAAGAGATAACAGACTTTTTAAGAAAACTAGAAAGGTTTTATAAGAGAGACTACATCTTCATATCAGGTGCCGCATATGAATATGGCAAATGGGGAAAAGAGAAATCGGAACAATTTATACATAAATTAAGTAAAAGTCTTATACACAATGGTTTTAAAATTGTGTCAGGTTTTGGACTTGGAATTGGAAGTGCGGTGATTTCAGGCGCATTGGAAGAAATCTACAATGATTTAAAAACACATTCTAAAGACGAGTTGATATTAAGGCCTTTTCCACAAAAAGTTAACGGACAACTGAATAAAACAAAGGTTTGGCATAATTATCGTCAAGATATGATCTCGTATGCAGGGATAGCCATTTTTGTATTTGGCAATAAATTGGTAGATGGAAAATTAATTGAATCTGATGGAATGCGTGATGAATTTGAGATAGCAATAGAAAAAGGACTATTATTATTACCAATTGGAGCGACTGGTTATATTTCAAAAAAATTTCATGAAGAGATTATGTCGGATTTTAACAAATTCTATCCTAATGTGGGTAAACATATTAAAGATAAATTCATTGAACTTAATGATGATAATAAAAGTCCAGAAGAAATTATTGATACAGTTATAGATTTTTTAAAAGGAATTTTGGTATAAGGAGGAGTAAAAATGGCACGCAAGACTTTTATATCTTATAAATATAGCGAGGCACAAAGACTAAGAGATGATATTATTGAAGCTCTTGGTGATGATGCTAAATATTATAATGGGGAAACAAGCGATTCGCCTGATTTGACGGATACTTCTACAGAGAATATAAAGAAACACTTAAAAGATATGATATATGAAACTTCAGTTACTATAGTTATTATTTCACCTCACATGAAAGAAAGTAAATGGATAGATTGGGAAATTGAATATTCATTAAAAGAGATTGTACGGAATGATAGGACTTCAAGAATTAATGGCATTGTTGGAGTAATAATGAAATACAATGATGGATATAACTGGTTTATTACAAAGAACGTCCAATCAGACGGACATGAAACAATTAATTATAATAATGAATATTTGTATCCGATTATCTATAATAATCATTATAATTCTAATCCTCCTATATATTATTGCAAAACTTGTAAATCCTTTGATCAGCTTGATGGTTCATATATTTCATACATTAAAGAAGAAGATTTTTTAAATGATCCACAGAAATATATTGAAAATGCTTATAATAAAAGTAAGAATACGGATAATTATGATATAACAAAAACTCGGTAAAAGCGCACTATATATGGAATTTAATTTTTGGCCAAAGGTCATAAAAACATTTTTTAGGTTAATTGAATAAACGAAAAAGGCCAGCAAAGCAGATAAATGGCGAATGATTTATGGTAATTGAAGGTATTAAAATTTAGTGAAACAAGTATATATAACAGGTTTGATTTCAAAATAATAATTTGGATTGAATTTTGATGGAAGTTAATTTACAAAAATGACAATAGCTGACATCAAAGAAATGAGTTATATAAGTAAATTATTAACAAATTAAAAAAGGTGATCTATAGTGAAATCACAAAAAGTAGCAATCATAAAAAATGGCATAGACATTGGAAGAATCATTCCCTTTAATAAAGATGAAAGCGAGTATGATTTTAAAATAAGTTTTGTAAAAAATGATTATGAAGTAAATATGTATCCGTTTCTTTCATCAGTACCTGAAAAGGTTGAGTTAGAAAATATGTCCAGTTGGGAAATTTCATATCATAGAAAAACTATAATGAAGCCAACAGTCATTCTTCTAAAAGAGGAAAAAAGCCAAGAACATAAACCACTTCCTCTAAATCGTTTAGTAGATCCGACATCACATAATGAGTTCCCTATTCCATTTATGAGAGTAGAAATTCCATCAGATTTTTCTGGGAAGATTTATGATTCAAAGTCTAAGGAGAATATTTTGTTCGATATAAAAGATGCTAATGTAGCAGAATTCTATCTAACTCATATAGATTTTGATTACGAAAGATTTGCAAGAAAATGGCCTACGATTAGTTTAAGACTTATGGTGGCTTCATTTGAGTTTTTTGCGACCAATAACCTGCTTACAGATAATGGCAAGTTTAAGTATTTTATGCCTTCAGATGGTGGCGTGCGTGCTGGAGCTGAAGAATTTATAGTCAATAATGATATGAAATTTTATATTAATCTATACAATAATCCTGAATTGATTGGGGAAAAAATTAAGGTTACTTTTATTGAAAATGAGTTTGCTGATGCTCTTCTTGGGCTATCGTCGATTGGCTATAAGAATGAAGAGGGCAAGGTTGAGATGATTCCAGCATACCAAGAGGATTTGAGCCGAGATACCATGCCAAAAGAAGAAAAAAGAAAATGGGAATATAGATTTAATAAGATGCGAGATAAGTTGGAAAGAGAGATTAGAAAAGTAAAGAGATCTAGGTTTATAAAAAGTAATGAAATGATATAGATGAAAGTGTTTTTTTTATGGAAAGGAATTTAATATTTTATGTAGAATATATGTCATAGAATTTATTAAGGCTATTTGTTATCAAAATTAGCTTTTAAAATATTAAAAGAAGAAGGGACATTATTATGGAAAAGAGTATAAGAAAGTATCTACTTATCCTTATAGATGCATTGTTAATCAATATTGCTTTTTTTATGGCCTTTTTCTTAAGATTTGATTATCGTATAGTAGAGCCTTACTTTACATTATATAAGCAATCATTTATAATTTTTACATTAGCAAACATAGTTACATTTATATTTTTTAAGCAGTACCATAAGATATGGCGGTATGTTAATTTAAAAGATTTGATAGACTTGATGGTTGTTATAACAATAGGAAGTGCTGGATCATCGCTTATATTATTTTTATTGCAGATACATTTGCCAAGGTCTATTTACCCATTAAGCTGGCTTTTAAATATTATATTGATTATTTCCAGCAGGTTGTTTTATAGATATATAATGAGCAATTCTAAAGTAAAAATAAAAAATATAGTATTTAGAAATACGCTTATTATAGGTGCTGGAAGTGCTGGGCAAATGTTAATAAGAGAATTAAGAGCACACCCTGAAATTGGATTAAAGCCAGTAGCTATTCTTGACGACGATAGATCAAAGATATATAGGAGTATGGAAGGTATCCCTATTGTAGGTACACTCGATGATATAGTTAAAGCAGTCAAGGAAAATGAAATTGATGAAGTGATATATGCGATTCCTTCTGCATCAAGGACGGTATTGAGAAAAGTAATTGACAGTCTAAGTGAATTACATATGAAAGTAAAAACTCTTCCTGGAATATATGAACTAGTGAATGGCAAAGTATCTGTTAATCAGTTACGAGATGTAGATATAAATGACTTATTAGGAAGAGATCCAATAAAAATAGATTTAGACGAAATAAGCAGTTACATAAAAGGTAAGAAGGTAATGGTAACTGGTGGAGGTGGATCGATAGGTTCAGAATTATGCAGACAAATAGCAAAGTTCAATCCATCACACCTTATAATTCTTGATATCTATGAAAACAATATGTACGATATACAACAGGAATTATTAAGAAAATATCCAGATCTAAGAATGACATGTCTTGTAGCTAGCATAAGAGATGAGAAAAAGTTAAATATCATATTTAAAGAATATAAACCTGAAATAGTTTTTCATGCTGCTGCACATAAACACGTTCCATTGATGGAAGATAGTCCACATGAAGCTGTTAAAAACAATGTTTATGGGACATTAAATCTTGTAAGATGTGCAAATGCATATGGTGTTAAGCGCTTTGTCATGATTTCAACAGATAAGGCTGTTAATCCTACAAGTGTGATGGGTGCAACAAAGAGAATTTGTGAGATGATAATTCAATCATTTGATAAGGTTAGTAAAACAGAATTTGTTGCGGTTAGATTTGGCAATGTTTTAGGCAGTAATGGCAGTGTAATACCATTGTTTAAAAAACAAATAGCAGAAGGCGGACCTGTAACAGTTACACATGAAGATGTAAAAAGATATTTTATGACAATACCAGAAGCGGTTCAATTAGTTATACAGGCAGGTGCTATGGCAAATGGTGGAGAGATATTTGTACTTGACATGGGTGAACCTGTAAAGATAATAGACCTTGCAAGAGATTTGATACGTTTATCTGGTTTTGAACCAGATGTGGATATTCCTATTAAGATTACAGGACTAAGACCTGGTGAAAAATTATTTGAAGAACTGCTTATGACAGATGACAAATATACGTCAACAAAACATGATAAAATTTTTATAGAGAAGCCAGGTTTCAGTGATTATGATGGTTTAGTTTTGACATTAGAAAAATACAAATCAAAAATAGATGATATGGATACATATGAACTAAAAGAATTTATAAAATCAATTGTACCAGAATATAACTCACCTGAACTTGATGCATTAGAAGAGGTTGTTGTTACAAATGTGAATAATAATAATTTTTGATAATTATATATATAGTATTTATAAGAATTAAAATTAATAAGCAATAATGCATGAAAGAAGACGTATTTGGAGGTGCACATTTTAATTAATATTAGCTTGTTAATTGTTTTTTATCCATTATTATTATTTTAATTTTAGGTACACAGCTTGAAAATTAATCAAGCCGTGTACCTCTATCAAAAATCTATAATTATCATAAATATGTAGATTTCGATAGAGGTGGTATATATGAAAACAACTGTTTCCATATATTACCCTCCTCACTATATTATTTTCATAAATATTATATTATAAAATCTATATTTTATGCATGATGTTTGAGAAAATTAAGATATTTAATATATTAGGATAAGAAAGATATGAAAAATAATGTATATGGGATAAAGCAGGACCCAAAGGAGATAATGAGATTATAAATATAAGTACAAACAAACCTACAACTATAAATGAACTTGTTAACATCATGAATAAAATCATGAATACTTCTTTAAAACCTATTTATGCTAAGCCTTGCAAAAGAAATATAGTACATATTTATATTGATAATAAAAAAGCTTTGGAGGCACTTGGCCGGGGGAATATCAGCTTGAACAGGGTTTAAAAAGAGATGATTGAGTATTGCAAGGAGAAATAAAGTATAAAAGAAGATATGGTAACAAAAGCGAATTAGGAAAAATATTTATTTATTTTTTTTAATTTAAAATAGTAATGCTGAACTGAAAAAACCTATTAGGTAGGTGTTAAGTTTGATTTAAATAATATAATTTATGTATATATAAATTCGGAATAAAATATCCAAGGTATTTTGAAGAATTAACATATATAATAAAGAAATGCGAAGAAAATTATTTTAGAATGAGTAGATTTTCTTTAAAATAAAGAGATTTATTTAGGATAATGAGTGAGAAAGTAAGGTAACCAGAAAGAACTACAAAAGAAGAATATGAAAAAATGAAAAATTATATTTATAATTTAAGGCGTATGGAACCTGAGGTATTTGAAAAAATTTCTTTTAATCAAAAAGTATGTTGTTAGTAATGAAAATGGAATTGGATATAGTACATTTGCAGAATGCATACAAAAAGTGATTGAAATATTAATAAATAAATTATAAAAGAAAATGAACATTTAATAAAAATAGAAGAACTCGAAAATAAAATTACAGAATATATTGCACAAAATAAATTAAATTAAAAGCTAAAATTATGTTAACAGGCTTTATATTGCAAAGGTCATGATAAAAATTGCAGTTTAAAAGCATATTATAACATTGAGTCGAACTTTCTTGTTTAATTTTTTAGAAAACATGACGAAATATATTGTAACAGGATATTTAAGCAATGATAAATAAATAATTAAAAACTATTAGATAGCTTTATCTTTATTTATAAAATGGGTGATAATTTTGAAGGCTAATGAAATACAATTTTATTTTGCAAGGTTACACATAATTGGGATAATTACAAGTAAATATGATTATTTACAAAATACATTTAAGAAGGGCAAAATATATACAAAGAGAAATTGTGAATGGGGATTCTTTAATATAAATGAGTTAGAAAATGAAAATCTTAAAATTATTTTTGGGCAATTAGTTAAATTTAAAGAAGAGAAAGATGAAGATATTGTTGACACAGTAAATAGAAAATTATCAAAAACAATGATAGAAAATAGAGTCATAGCAACGAGTATTTTTTTTATTCATCCAGATAGTGGTATTGTTGCTTATCACCCTATAGAAGGAAAAATTGGATATAAACAGTTTATAGAAATTTTTCCGCAATTAATAATATATAATAATGATAATATGTTTATTGAAGCTGATATGGATTTTATAAATAGTGAAATATCAATATCAGAAGCTATTGAAAGTTTTGATAAAATATTTACTTTAATAATTAGTCTGAAACCATCAAATCCGAGTTCACGAAGTATATGGAAAAGAACAGATGATAAACTACATAATATGGAGGCTGAATATTATAAACAAATATATAAAAGCAAAAAAGGTTTAATATTAAAACCAAATGGAGAACCATATGGAGATATAATAATGGCGAGTGATGGATATGGTAGAGCTACTTTAAAGGGGATTAAAAATAATGAAGAATTTATTGTTAGTACAGATAGAATGCCTATGACAGCAAAAACATTAGAAGATAAAAATCCATTAATAATGTTTAATAATATTAAAGGAAAATTTTATGAGGTATTGAAGAGAATTAAAAATGATAAAGATTAAAGCAATTATATTTTGTTGGGATTTTATTTTTTCACTAATAATATCATTATTTTTATTATTTATATTAAAAGGAAATTTAAATGGTACATTTTTGAAAGATATATATAATACAGGAGTTACAGTACTTTCAATTTTATTTACGATTTTTTTTGCTGCATTGGCTATAATAATTTCTTCTTGGAATGACGACTTTATAAAATTACTTGAAGAAGATAATGATTTTATAAATTTATTACATAATTTCAGATATTCTCTAAAAGTTACTTTTATTACTTTGATTATTACGATATTTTTATATACTTATACGAATTATAATATAATAAAAAATAATAATTATGTTCAGATAAAATACATACCAATAATTTTTAGTTTTGTATTTTTTTATTCATTATTTACAATATTTAATTCAGCTTTGGACTCTATTAAATTTGTGGAAAATATGGTTAGATATATCAAAAATAAATTTATTAGTTAATATTTTGTTATTAATTATTTGATGCAAATGAATTATTTATATTACGACTAGTATTATTGCATATGATAAAATTTATTCAGCGTATATTTTTCGTGTTGTAAATGGTAGCCAAATTATTCTTGCATTATATTAAGCAATATAAGACGAGCCTGAATTTATAGGTCTTGCAGCGTTGCATACAGAAAGGCTTGATAGAGATTCTATCATGGTAGTAGTGCCATCAGATCACGTAATAAAAGATGAAGAAACCTATTTAGGAGTATTGAAAACAGCAATAGAAAAAGCAAAAGCAGGTAACAATCTTGTCACAATAGGTATAAAGCCGCAGCATCCAGAGACAGGATACGGATATATAAACTTTAAAAAGATTACAAATGAGATATTTCATAACAATCCTGTACACAAAGTAGAAAGATTCGTAGAAAAGCCGGACTATGATACAGCAGTGAAATATGTAGAAAGCGGTGATTACCTGTGGAATAGCGGCATGTTCATATGGAAGACATCATCAATACTAAATGCAATAAAAGAATATATGCCACAATTGTACAGTGCATTAAATGTTATAAAGGAAAACTTTGATTCAGATGAGATAGAAAAAATCTTATATGAGGAATACTCAAAACTTGAAAACATATCGATAGATTACGGCATAATGGAAAAAGCCAAGAATGTGTATGTAGTGTCGGGAGACTTCGGTTGGGATGATGTAGGAAGCTGGACGTCAATAGAGAGGTTATACGAAAAAGACGAGAACGGCAATGTCATAAAAGGCAACGTCGTAAGCGTAGACACAAAGAAATGCATCATAACAGGAAGCGATAAACTCATCGCAACACTTGGTATAGAAGATGTAATAATCATAGACACAGAAGACGCACTTTTAATATGCTCAAAAGATAAGGCGCAGAATGTGAAAGAAGTGTTGCAGGAGCTTAGAGAGAAGAAGGCGGAGTATTTGTAAATAATGTACAATTATTTTTAAGGAGGGATTTTTTGACTAGAAGAGAGGAACATGTACTTAAGAATTGCGTTTATAAAATAAAAGATTGACGATATAAAAGGAATATTAAAAAGGGGCTTTGTTTTTTTATGGACATCATAAAAACAAAAGTAAATATATTTAGTAATTCCGATGAACTCTTAAAATTCATAAAAATGAAAGATATTAATAACTATTCGTTTTATTTTGAACCAATGGCAGAAAAAAAGAAAAATAAAGAACTTTGTATTAATGATGGTGTTTCAGATGATGAAATTGATGTGTTGATTATTAACTCTGATTTACTAATTGATAAGGAGAAAGGTTTAAAATATTTTGATAATGAAGAGCGAAAATGGTTTGGCAAGGATATAAAAGGCAAATACGATTATGTATTTCTACATGGCAAATATCAACCAATCTACAATGAAGAGCTTGATATTCATTTTAAAGATTTTAATATTTTCAAGGATTTTTTTGAAGTATTTTATTACCTTTTGAATGGGGTTGACTATTGTTCAATTGATATAAGAGATATAATCTATTCATTTGGAAGTAGACCTTATAATTTAAAATGCCTTACTTCTAAAAATATTGATGTAATCATAGATTCATTAAATAAGTTAAATCAAGAAATACACGCACTTATGTATATAGAAAAAGTACCTGAATCTTTTTCAATTTATAAACTTAATGATGAAATTTACAATGACTATGTTAGAAAAATACTAACCATATTAGACAATAATAATTGCGGAGATGCCATTTTTTATTATACTGCTATTTTTAGTCATGAAAATAATGAATATTGGAAGAAGTTATTTGTAATTTAAATAATTTTTATAAATTACTTTTTAATTTCCATATGTTATCAATTAAATAAAACATATTAAAGAAAAATAGTTTAATAGGAGATTATAGAGGGAGTGTATAATTATGAGTAGCGCGTGGGTATTAAGACCATATCCTGACGGTAAATACAAAATGGATGAATTCAAATGCAATAATTTTATTGCAATAGGATTTCCACATTTAGGTGATCTTAGCGGTAAAGATAGAGATGCAATCAAGAAAGCTTTTATAGTGCATTATTCATATTCATCTAATCAGTCATTGGGACAAGCGGTTGGTGTTGTTGATAAATTTGTGAATTGGATGAAGATTGGTGATTATGTAGTAGTACCTGATGGCCCCAATGTATACATTGGAATAATAAAAAGTGATTATAAATATGAAGCATCAAAAGATAACGATATCGAAGGATATCCACATCAAAGAGATGTTGAATGGATATATGATAAACGATCTATTCCAAGAAGTGCGCTAACAGGGCGTCTTTTTGACTCTCTAAAGGGTCAACAAACACTTTTTGAGACTTACTATGATGATATAGATGATATTGTTGAAAATAAAAAGTATCTATTTGTAAATCAAGATTATATAGATTTAAAAAAGGAATACTTAAAAAGATTGCAAGAAGGTACTTTATTAGGGGTAAATTCTTCTAGTTTTGAAGAAGCCGTAAGGATTGTACTTGAGAGAAGTTATCCAGGCATTCATAGATTACCAACTACAAATAGCAAACAAGGTGATACTGATTTGATGACGACTTTACCAGGAAATATTAATATAAGAGTTCAAGTTAAGCACTTTTATCCTGAATATGGTGAACTGCAAAGTTGGGTGGTAGATCAATTGGCTGCTTCAATGGCTGATGGAGATATAGGCATTATTGTGACATCAGGGACTATATCAGATGATGCTATAAGGCATGCAGAGGAATATAATTCAAAATGTAAAAGAATATCATTTATTAATGGAGCGGAATTTGTAGATTTAGTATTCAACAATATAGATTTATTTACAGATGAAGAACTCAGGCATTTAGGATTAACTAGAACTGTCAAATTGCTTTAAAACAGCAATGATGGATAAGTTTAAAGAAGAACGATGCATTAAATGTAATAGAAGATAAATGAGATTCTGATGATATAGAGAACATATTGTACAATGAATACTCAAAGCTTGAAAGCATATCGTTAGACTACAGCATAATGGAAAAGGCAAAAATGTATATGTAGTGCCGGGAGATTTCGGTTGGGATGATGTAGGAAGCTGGACATCAATGGAGAGATTGTACGAAAAAGACGAGTATGGCAATGTCATAAAAGGTAATGTCGTAAGTGTAGACACAAAGAAATGCATCATAGCAGGAAGCGATAAACTCATTGCGACTTTAGGCATAGAAGATGTGATTGTCGTAGACACAGAAGAGGCACTTTTAATTTGCTCTAAGGATAAAGCACAAAATGTGAAAGAAATATTGAAGGAGCTTAGAGAGAGGAAGAGCGAGTATTTATAATTCATTCACTGTATGCACTAGGCATTAATACAATTTTTTAAGATAGGGTTTTATGATATTTTAAATTTTAAAGAAAAAATTTTACGGATAATGATTAACTATTTAATAGTTGTGTTATAATATAGATACAATGAATAGAATGTATAGGAAAGTAATGTATAAGAAATTGTGAGGGAATAGTTTATGTTTACAATGTTATATGAGTTTATCGAGGATAGATTGATAAATTATATCAACAAAAAGTATAAAAAAGACTTTAAATGCTTGGAGGAGATTATAGCAGATATATCAATTATAGATATACCAGATTCTGTTATTGTAAGAGCGTATAACGAAAAAGGATATGAAACTTTCGATGGATTTGATAATATTAATTTAGAAGATGAGGAGTCTAAAAATATTGATGAGGAAAAATTAAAAGATGTCTTAGAGATAATTGATAGAGCAAAAGAGTTGTTTATTTCAAATGACGAAATAAAAGATTTAGATGATTGGTTAGAAGAAGAATATGCTACTTTAGAAAATATATCATCTTTTATTTATACTAGATTAAAGAGAAGAAATTTATTATATGACGAAAACAAAAAAGAGATGAAGGTAAATATTGACAAGAAGAATTGTGTTCATTTTGAAATAGATAGATGTGATTATTATGCGCCGTCTGATAGATTAATACAGGCGGCATAATTATTGAGGTGATAAAAATAATATATCTAATGACATTAGACAGCTTATATATCAAATTTACTCTGACGATGATTTGAGCGATATAAGAGGAAATATAGTTGAAGATATTGTATTTAATTTTAGATATAATAATACTCAAATAAAAAAGGAACGCCAATGTGTTCCTTTTTATAATGGAAAAGAAATCAATACTGAGTTTAATGACAGAGTTTTAGGAAGTGATAGTCTAACAAATTTTGATGTTGGATTTTGGAATGATGACAATTTCATTGAATTAATAGAATGTAAATGTAGCATTAAAAATTTTTTATCAAAAAAAGATATTAATAAAATTATATATATGAATGACATATATTTAAAATTAAAAAAATTAACACAAAATGCTAATGTTTTTTTATTTGGTTTAGAAATTGATGAAAATGATACAACTGAATTAAATGCAAGAATATTTGAATTATATAAACGTGAATTCGAGAATCTAATATCTATTTTAAATAGAAGCGGATATTATAAAAAGCTATCATTTAATTTTTTGGGTAGGAATTCTTTAAATGTATGAATACATAACATTTGTATTTATTTGCAATATAAGCAACGGGGTGATTTGTTTGAATTTATATAATGAAGATAAAGTGGTAAAAAATATTTATGATTTTGCTGTAAAAGAACCAGATTTTTTTGAAGAATTAACAATTATTATGGACAAGTACGGCGATTGGCCATATGATATAGTGAAATATGAATTTAGAGATTTATTCAGGATTTTAAGTGAGAGAGAAAGGATGCCTGAAAGTTCGGAAGAAGAATACAGTAAAATGAAAGATGATGTGAACCTTCTAAGAGTTAAATATCCAGATGCATTTAATGAATTTTCTTTATTAATCAGAAAATATGTTACATATGAAGATAATGCTATAGGTTATAATTCATTTATAAGATGCATAAATGAAGCGAATAAAAAGTTATGTAGAAAATATAAAAAAATAGTTAACAGTTTTATGGTGTCTTTAAATATTCCCAATCTAGATGTTGAACAATTAGACGTTTTATTAGAAGAAATCTTAAAACAAAGAGGCAATTATTCAAATGCTTAGGCGTTGTAGCCTTTCCTTGATACTGTATGAGTGGGGTGAGATTTTTGATTTTTACTGATGTTTTTTGCTTTAGTATTGTAGTTTTTGCTTTTATTACTTTGTTTTGGACTCATAAGAAACCTAAACGATATATTAAACTTATTGATTCATACATAGAAAAAATTCAAAATACATCAGATAAAAATGTGTTGCTAGAAGAACTTATTGGATTGACAGATGAAACAATAGAAAAAGAAAAAAAAGACAAAGATATAACTGAGTTGCTTAAAAAGTTTAAAAGTATGTGCTATAGTGGCAATATAAAAAATGCTATAGACGTTTTTGATTATGCTGCATTGGTTGAGATCCCAGGGAAGCGGAAAGTATTTGACATGATACCGGGTGTATTTACAGGCCTTGGCATTTTAGGTACTTTTATTGGACTTGTTTTAGGTTTAAGTGGTCTAAATTTTTCAGGCACTACTCAAGCAATGGAGCAAGGAATAAATCATTTAATATCAGGAATGTATCTTGCTTTTCTTACATCAATTGCTGGTCTTATTTCTTCATTGCTTTGGTCTTTTATTGATAGGTGGCGACTCAATAACTATAGAAAAAAAATAGACACACTTCATTCTTTGTATAAAAATATTTTTGATGAGAAGGGGATAGATTATTATCTTAAGGAAATAAGGGACATTCAAGAGGAACAAAAGACATACATGCAAAAATTTGTATCAGATTTATCTCTTGAGATCAGCAATGTATTTTCAAATATACTGGAGCAAAGAATATTTCCTGAGTTTGCTAATATCGTAAATCAATATGTCACATCTAAAATTGTGGAATCTTTTGATAATTCAATTGGTGAGATTAAACAATCCAGCGAAATATCTAAACAAATGATTGAAAAATTTGCTAATCTAGCGTATGAAAACCAGCTGGAAGGGGTTAATAAGATTATCGATAAGTTTATTGAAGGTATGGATACGTCACTAAAAGGAAAATTTACGGATCTTGCTGAGTCAATTGACGAGATGATAAAGTGGCAGCAAATGGTTAAAGAAGGCATGAATGAACTCATGGAAAAATTGTCAAATAATATACTGAATTTACAAGATGTTAATAAGGCTATTGAAAACGCAATTACAAATTTCTCTGATTATTTCGATAAAGTAAATGCAGCTAATGAACATCTTGTTGAAGATATATCGAAGTTAGAATCGGCTTCTTTGAATGTAAATATGCTTGTTGAAGATATGTTAAAAATGATGAATGAAATTAACCAGCAAAAGGATTTATTATTAAAAGACAAAACAGAACATATTCAAGTTGTATCCAAGTATATATCTGAGATCAATGAAAAGTTTGAGTTACTGCAGACGAGTTATGCCAATATAAGTAAGAATATCGATATTTTAAACAACAGCCTTAAACAATCAATGGACGAGTTTGCTAATAAGACGCATGAAGGGCTTAAACGAAGTCTATCTCTATTCGATGAAGAGCTTGCCAATATAATAACTTATCTAAATTCAACATTGAGTGAAATTAAAGAATCTGTGGATGAATTGCCGAAGGTTATTGTGGAATTTAAGAGGACATTGAGAAGTGAAGACAAGGAGATGAAAGCAATTGAAGGATGAAGATAATGTACATGACTATTGGCAGTCTTATTCGGACTTGATGGCAGCGCTACTTTTAATGTTTGCACTTTTAATCGTTATTATGATTTATAAATATGCTAGTATTGCTGTCGATCTAAATGCACAAAAGGCAAAAGTTGATGAAATAATTGGTGTTAGGGCTCGCATCATAAATCAGCTTTTAAATGAATTTAAAAATTCAGATCTTTCTCTTAGTATAGATCCTCAAACAGGTGCCATAAGTTTTAGCGAGGGTATATTTTTTGATAATGATAAATATGATTTGAAAGACGAAGGCAAAAGATATCTAAATGAATTTTTTCCTAAGTACATATCAATACTTATGGATCCGAAATTTAAAAAATACATTTCACAGATAATTGTAGAAGGACATACTGATGATACAGGTGACTATGTGTACAATCTGGAACTTTCTCAGAAAAGGGCTTTTGAAGTTGTTAGGTATATATTGCAATCTGATATAAAAGGTATCGATCCCAATATGAAATCAGATTTGATGCCGTATATAACAGCTAATGGTCGTTCATACAGCCAATTGATTATTGAAAATGGAAAAGTAAATAGAGAAAAATCCAGAAGGGTAGAATTTAAGTTTCGCTTAAAAGAAGAAGAAATGATAATGGAGATGCAAAAAGTCCTAGGGAAGGGTTCTACAAAGTGAGTAAATATGATTTTTTTTATACACCTTATAAATTGATAGAAATCAAAAATTCTATAGTATCCAGTAATGTTAACAAAGTAATATCTTTTAAGAAATATAATGATGCAGAAGAAAGGCTTTTGTTGTTACAAAAGATAGATAAGACGCCGTATAATGATATACGAGATATGGCTTTTTCTCTTAATAATCGTGAATTGTATATTTTGATTAATTATTTTGCTGGCGATGATTTTAATATTGATCCTGATAAAGTTTATGAAATTATAAGATTGAGGTTTAAAAAGAAATTTGCAAATATCCTCTGGGAACTGTATCAGAATAATTATTTTAAAAAAACATATGTGCATTATTTTACAAAGTTTTGCAATGAATTTAAAGAAGCTTTTGATGAAAAAATATTACAATTTATTAATGAAATAGTGGTTAAAGACGATGTAATTAAATCTGCTTGTATTAATATAAGTAAAAGAAGACTTGATTTAGATAAATTTTTTAATACATTTAAAATTAGTGAAAAGTTAAGACTTGGATTGGATATAAAAAAATATTTTTATTTATATTGCGATAAAGAATCTTATATGAGGAGTAATCCAGAGGTTATTCTGGATATAATAAAATCTTATAATCAAAAAGAATTATTGATGTTTGTTGAAAACTACGTGATAAATGTCTTCTTTTCTGAACTTGACTCAAAAATAATGAAATATATATTGGAATATAATAAAATGCCTGAAAATAGAGAAATAGATTTTTTCTGGAGAGATGTTTCTGAACCAGTATGGAATAGATGTAGAAAATGGTATTTAGATAATTTGATGAAAGAACACCTTGATGGCCCCAGATATAATTTTTGGTCAGAATATATTGATTATATTAAGAATTTTGATGTGGTTAGAAGGAATAAACGTAATCAAGCAATCTATTTTATATATTTTAATAAATTTGTAGTGGTTGAATTTGATCCTATTGGTGCTGCATATATATATAAACTAGATATTTTTAAGCAAAGGTTTGGACCATTTGCCAATGAAAGCAGTTCAAAAAATGACAATTTTTTTAAAGATGAAAGCATTGCAATAGCTAGGATAATACACAAAGGAAATTGGGAATTAAGAGCTTATAATACTGTATCGATGCTGTTAAAGGGTGGTTTAGATTGGTAAATATATCTAATTCGTTAACTGATGAAGGCATCAAAATAGCAAGTAATGTTCAACAGAGAAAAAATATATTCGAAATAAAAATACCGCTTTTTTTAAACCCAATAGCATACTTTAAAAACATTTCAACTGAAGAATTGGAAAAATTAAATGTACTTGAAGACTTATGGCAGCAAGGTATTTTACAGGAAGAAGATAACTCATATATCATACCATATGAATTTTTATACAATATTGATGAAGAAAAGAGGCGTATACTTAGTCTTCCCATTGAAGATGATGCTATTAAAGTTCATATAAAGTCGAGAGGAATTTTTGGTAGTAATGATTTTAAGTTGATACCTGAGATATACGTAAAAGATGAGAAGATGGGGCCTCTGGATAGAAGGATTAATAATATAATATCACACAAAGGCTGTATGTATTTAATACCATTAAATCTCTATAGCCTTTTACAAGAAATAGACGCGTATAAGCCGACTAATGATCCTATTTCCCAGGCAAAGATAGTTGCAAAGGTTAAATATAAAGCTAAGACAGCTAATGTGACTTTTGATAGATTTTTAGAAAGCGAAGAAGTTTATTATTCTGAAAAATTAGATGTAGATATAATTAAGCATGATAATGATCACCTTCAGATTGTACCTGTTTTAGGGGATGAAATTGATAGCCTATTAAAGGATAGTAAAGATAAGGTGTTAAAACAATACAATACTCTATACGGTAATGGTATAAAAAGGAAAAGAATTTTTTTCGAAGATGAGGTTCTTAAGAATTATAATAAAATCGTTAATGGAGGACATCTTAGAGGATCTGAGATTCCTAAGTTTCTGACTGATCCATATTCAATTTTGCCTGAAGATATAGATTTGTCTAATTTCAGTAAGCGAGTGAAGGAATTAGGTCTTAAGGTATATAGGGCTAATCCGTACATAAACATAAAAAAGGATAAAGATTCCGGATGGTTTGATTTTGAAGTGGGTGGAATCATACATGAAGATGTAGGCTCCTTTGATGAAGATGTTGATAATGTACAGGAGTATGGATTAACAGGTGATGATAAGATAGATGCTCTTGAATACAGTCAGTTGGTCCAAAAGGCAATTGAAAGTGGAGAAGATTATGTAAATTATAAGGGCAAGTGGATAAAGATTGATATAGAGCAGGCAAATAAGTTTTTAAATATAGCTAATAATGAATCAATTTCAAGGGTGCAAAAAATAGATATTACCAGATTGCCTTATATCTTAAAGATATACGAAAATTTAGATGATCTGGAATACAATGAGACTGCATTAAACTTGAAAAAACAATTTATAGGTGATTTTAGCACAAGAGATTTTACATATCCTATGTATTTGAAGAATTGTCATCTGTATGAACATCAAAAAGAAGGATTTTTATGGTTTAAGGGCTTATACGAAAATCACCTCGGTGGGTTGCTTGCTGATGATATGGGCTTAGGCAAAACTTTACAAGTAATTAGTTTTTTATGTTATCTAAAAGAATGTAATGAACTAAAACCTACATTAATCATAGCTCCGTATACTTTGTTAAATGTTTGGGAAAACGAGATACGAAAGTTTTCTGAAATTACTTATATATATAGGCATTCTGGCTACCAAAGATATAAAACACCTGAGATACTTAAGAATTATGAAATTATATTGACGACTTATGAGACGCTTGTCAGAGATCAGCTGTTGCTGGGGCAAATAGATTGGAAGGCTATTGTTTGCGATGAAGCCCAAAGAATAAAAAACAGCACAACTTTGACTACTTCAGCTGTCAAGGCCTTAAAGGCCAAAATCAAAATAGCCATGACTGGCACTCCAGTAGAAAATAACCTTGGTGAACTATGGTGTATAATGGATTATGTTCAACCTGGCCTTTTATCAAGTTACCATGATTTCAGAAGGACATATCAGATACCTATAGAAGATGCTATAGGCAACAAAAATGAAGAATATTTAGCAATAAAAAACAAGCTATTAAATACTATAAGACCTGTGTACCTAAGGAGAATAAAAGATGGCATTTTATCACTTCCTGCTAAGAATGAGATTTTTCCTGAAGTAGAACTTACGACTTTTCAGGAGAAACTATATTGTCAGTTGATAGAAAATTATAAAAATAACGAGAAAAAGGAATCGCCCCTTGGTGTCCTGCAAAAGTTAATGGAATTGTGTGCACATCCACGCCTTATACAAGATGACGGAAATGGGGATACCTATAAGTTTATAAATGAGTCTGGAAAACTTCAACGCCTAATAGAGATTATAAATGAAATAAAACTAAAGGGCGAAAAAGCGGTAATATTTACCCATTATATAAAAATGCAGACGATATTGAGAAAAGTTATCATGGATGTTTTCGGAATAAATTGCCTTATAATAAATGGTAACATCAAAGGCGATAGGATGAGCGCTATTGATAAGTTCAGAAAATCTCCGGGATTTAATATTATTATACTTTCTACAAGAGCTGCTGGCGTAGGCATTACTATAACAGAGGCCAACAATGTTATTCATTATACGAGAGATTGGAATCCAGCTGTTGAAAAACAGGCGACAGATAGAGTTTACCGAATAGGCCAGACTCGTGAGGTAAACATATATTACCCTATATGTACAAGCAGCAGAGGAAAAACAGTAGAAGAACGTTTAAATGAGGTGTTGCAAAAAAAGATTCAACTTCTTAATGAAGTGATTATACCATCGAGATATCTGAATATAGAAGAAGAAAATTATGATTATCTGTTGCAAGATTTTTCCGCTTGGTCTATGTAACTTGTTTTGACAAAAAACTTCGAGGTGAAGATTTTACAAATACACATTTAAGGTCAAATATATGTTTCCAATGTCAAAATATAAAAATAATTAAAGCAAAAGCAAATGAGATAGATTTAAAGAGTAAGGGAGTGATATAGTGAATATAGATATTGATGAAATATTAAGTCCTAAGATTAAAAAACATTGTTTACCTTTGTATTTGGAAGGCCATTATGATTGTGCATCACATAAGGCGATGGTTTTGGTTGAATTAGCATTAAAAGAAAAAGCTAGAATTACCGGTGATGATAGTAAAAAATTATATGGAATAACATTGATAAAAGAATTATTTTCTGAAAACAAAGGAGGAAAGCAGAAAAAAACTATACCTGTAAAATTAAGAGTCCCGTTGGGGGATGAACAGCAAGAAAATGCCCAACAAATGTTTGCTGGTGTATTTGCATATTACAGAAATTATTGTGCACACGATGGAAGAAAAATAACAAGAGAAATATGCTTAAGAATTATGATAATTGCAAGTGAATTATTAGATTTGATTGATGCTTCATCACTTAGTTATGAAGACATTGGCGGTATAGATGGAATACTTAAATTTGGTAACTTTGAAAATAGATTAGTTTTATACAATTTACTAAAATTTCTCGAAAATACTTGGGTATTAGATAGTGACATTAATTCATTTTATGAAGAGTTATATGAAAATGGTTTTACAGATTCTCAATTTAAACTATTGACTGAACTTGATTTAGTCCGTTATGTAACTAATGATAATAATTATGATTTTGATACAGGTGATTTTATTGGAATAGGAAATTTTGAGTTAACTGATTCTGGTGAAAAAGTTTTAAGAAATATAGAAATTATTGAAAAATTAAATTAAAATAAACACAAGAATACAAGTGGATGATTCTGTATGCTGAGCAAAGTTCGGGTGTTAATTATGAATTATGAAAGGCTTGATATATCATAGTGATTTAGTGAAATAAAACGATATAATAGTGGGGAGTACCATTATGAAAAAATATTTTAGAGATCCATTATATAATTTTATTATAATTAATGAAACTTGGATCTTAGATTTGATAAATAGTAAAGAGTTTCAAAGGTTAAAACAGGTAAAGCAACTTGGAACATCAGAGGTTACATATTACGGTGCCAATCATACTAGATTTTCACATTCTATAGGTACTATGTATCTAATGGATAAAGCGCTAGCACAATTAAAAAATGTAATCAATATAGATGAAGAGACGAGGAAAATAGGATTAGCTGCGGCTTTATTACATGATATTGGTCATGGACCATTTTCTCATGTATTTGAGAAAGTAATTAGTACGAATCATGAACAATGGACGATTGACATTATACTTGGTGATACTGAGGTAAATAGGATATTAAGAGCTGTTAATAGTGATTTTCCTCAAAAGGTTGCTGAAGTAATTAAAAAAGAGTATGAGCATAAATTTGTTAGTTATTTGTTATCAAGCCAATTGGATGTAGATAGAATGGATTATTTATTGCGGGATAGTTATTATGTAGGTGTAAAGTATGGGCTGTTTGATGTAGATATGATTATAAAATCTATGTTAGTGTGTGATGATAATATAGTTATAGATTATAAGGGATTGTATGCCGTAGAGCAATATGTACTTGCTAGACATTATATGTATTGGCAGGTATACTACCATAAAACTACAAGAGGATATGAATTGTTGCTTCAAAATATTTTAAAAAGAGCAAAATACTTATATGAGCAAAATTTACTGGATATTAAAATAGATTTATTGATTCCAATTTTTAAAAATGAGAAAATAAATGTAGAAGAATATATACAATTGAACGATAGTGTTATTTTATATGCGATATTATCATGGAAAAATTCACGAGACAAGATATTAAGAGATTTATGCTGTAAATATTTGTATAGAGATTTATATAAGGCCTATGAAATTGAGCAATCTTTTCCTTTTAGTTTAGATGCAATAAGAGAAATACTAAAAAATCAAAATATGGATGCTGAATATTATCTTGCACTTGATAGACCTAGTAATGTGATATATGATTATTATGTTGAAGGTGAGGAAGGAGAAAAGCCCCCTATATTAATTAATAGTATGGGCAAAAATAAATCTATTACTAGATTTTCTGAATCAATAAAAGCTATATCAGGCAGCCAAAAGATTAAATATTATCTGTATTTTCCGAGATATAATTATGAGGGCGTAAAAATAAGTGATGATATAATTAAATTTCTGGAGGAGTTAAAAAATGAGTGATACATTGAAGGAATATGCTAATATTATTGAGTTATTAAATATCGCCGGAGAAATTGATGGTCGTAAAAAGATTCAAAAAATAGTATATATACTAAAAAGCTTAGGAGCAAATTTTGTGGAGAATTTTTATTTTCATTATTATGGTCCATATTCGGATACTTTGACAATTGAACTGGAAGAGCTTAAGATGATGAATATAATTGAGGAAGAGAAAAATGATAGTGGGTTATTTCCAAAGTATAGATATAAATTAAAAAAAGAAATAGATATACAACATAATCTTGACAAATATAGGGATTTAATTGAAAAATTAAACAATCAAAAATCCAGATTTTTGGAATTGGTTTCAACAATTATATATTTTGAACATGAAGGATATCCAAAAGACAAAATTGTTAATAAGATAAAAATCGTAAAATCTGACAAAAATTATACTGATGAGGAGATAGATTCAGCATTTGATTTTTTGAAAGTAATACATGACGAATATGGATTTGATGTTAAACGAATTAAATGAATTTATAAAAGAATATCTACTCAACGTAGTTTTAAAACACTAAAATTATATAGACAAATTTTATACGTGTTAACTTTTTAAAATTTATGTGGCAGGAATATTAACTGTGAATACTTTAATGGAGTGATTAGAAGAGATGATTGAAGATATTATTAATTATTATAAATATGATTTAGGAATGTATAATTTAATATTGAGATATTACAAAGGTTGGATTTATTATTATATTGCATATATTATTGTATCTCTTATTGCTTTATCATTTTTAATTATGAAAAATTATATCATTGTTATACTTATGATTGTTGTTCTTGCTATTATATTTCACTTAATAAATTATAATATAAAAAAAGTACTTTTAAAAAAATACAATATTGTATCTAAAAGTTACTTATGGGATTTAAACAAATTTAACAAGTTAAGGAAAAACATGTTAAAAAATTATTTAAAAAATTATGGTATATTAACTTCAGATTACAAAAAAATTAAGCTTATTATTAGTTATTTGTATAAAGAAAGTGAAAATAGAAGATTTAAAGGCTATGTCACACCAGGATTATTATTAACATTATCACTGCCAGCATGGGCAGAAGTTTTAAAGTGGATATTTAAAAATTTAAATACGTTTTATGATGTCATAAGTATTTTTGCTATAATATTATTTTTGTTAGCAATATTTACATTTATTGTTTATGGGTTTAAAGCGATAATTATAGATGATTTGTTAAATAGGGAAAGTAAAAGGTTATTAGATTTAGCTAATTTTATAGAAGAAATTGTAATTTTCGATATATAAATATAAAGTATACTATAAATTAAAGAAGTTGTTAATTATATAAAGAAATTATACAAAAAAGATTACTATGGCAATGTCATAAAAGGAAATACTATAAGACAAGCGGTGTAATGTCAAGTAGTATTTTTTGGAATCTTGAAAAATAAAGACCTTAAAAACTATAAAATCAGTATACTCTTTTGCGTGTATCATTACGCAATTAGCTGCTTCTACAAGATAGTACCTTAAATACTGATTACCACACTTAGCTAAAGAGGTATCTTCAGCACTAAAGTTGCCAGATTGATATTTATTCCACACGAGGCCTGCAAATTTGGCTACAGCGTATTCGTTTTTAAACCGCTTAATATCGCCAATCTCGAAATGGCATATTTTAGTCTCTAGCGGTTTATTGAGGGAGTCCTGTTTTTGAGCATGACCGCTTTAGTAAAGAATTCCACGAATATAATCGTTTTACAGCAATGGCACTTAAGGCAGGAATTGAATGGCATTTGGCGTCGAAAAATTATGATTATGTAACTATTACATTTTTTCTGATGCGAAAGAGCGGAGTACCCGGCCAGAGGCTGGTTTTAAAGATAGTTTTGAGGAATATATACTTTGTAAATTAAATATGGGTTTTTCACGACGAGAATGGACAACATTTTATTCCGAAAGATTTCGCATTGGAGAAAATTTTAAAGGAAAATCAAATTAGCTTGTTTTAGTTAAGATTACTTTGCAAACGATGAATTCAAAAACATTTATTTATGATTTGTTTTTGAATATTAAGACTGGTTGGAGGTGAATTAAACAAAATGGAAAGAACAATAAGAGAATTTCTTGATATTGTTCATGAAGAAATTAAAGATATTGTGGCCGTGAGTGTTCAAGATAATCCTAGTTACCATACGATAAGGAAAGTAAGTGTTAAATTACGTTTTTTGTTGGTAGAAGGGAATTTACAAAAAGCATGGAAAATAGTTGGCTTTCAAAAGGAACCTCAAATTTTAGTGCATCCTCTTCTTGCTGGGAAAGGAGATCATTTAAAAGATGGAGTGATATCTATAGGAGGGGGAGCTCGTATTAGTGGAATACAAATTATGGGGATTCATATTCATCATAGAGCTTTAAGTGATGAGGAAATCAAAGCTAATTATGAAAGAGAAAAGACGATTATTAATGCTCTGCCTGTACCTATTGGGCTTCGGGCTTTTTTAGATGGTACGCCATTAAAAATAGGTAACTATAAACCCATGACTAGGAGGCAAATTATCAAATATGTTGCTAATAAACTTGGTGGCGTTCATTTTGATGAAAAAGATAGAGACCAAAATGTAGAGTTACTTAGACAACAAATTAGAGTATTGGAGCAGGAACCAATTTACTTTGAAGTACTAACATATGCTCAGCAGATTGCTGAGTCGCCTGATATAAAACGATTATTAGAAAAAATAGAAGAATTACTACCTGGTTGTTAATTTTTAAGAATAATGAAAATACAAGAATTTTGCTTCTCAAGAAAAGTAAAAGTAGAGATGTAAAAATAGAAGATCGTAATTTAAAGAAATTTAAGGAATAATTTTGCGAATGTTAATTCAATAAAACAAAATTCTACAGAATTATTAAAGTATAAAAATGGAGGAGAAAATGTTAGCCCGTTTTGTAGAACAGGATAAAGAAATAAAAAAGCTTTTTTATAAGAAAATCAAAGAAAAAGAAGAAAGAGAGAAACAAAAACATTTAGACAAGATTAGTGAAGGTTTTTTGGGCTGGTTATTAGAACCTATTGCAGATGTCGCTTATACATGGAGACGCATTTCTGAAAAAGAACAGGGAAGTAGCGGAGAAAATTCAGTTGGTTGGGCATTACATTTATGGCTTCCAGGCGATGCAGTTATTATAAATGACCTTGTTTTAGAGGTAGAGCCTGATGAGTTTATACAAGTCGATCACTTTTAGATATAAACAAGTATAAGAAAGAAGAATTATTAGAATTAGAAAACTTGATAGCTTCTGTGTTTTTATTAGAACAAAGAGGTGGATATAATGATATCAAATCTATAATTAGAGCGTGTTTTTCAGTTGACAAATACAAATATATCGAATTTTTCTTGATATTTGTTGGATTTTAGGAAATGAAATGGTAAAATAAAATCGATGACTGATACAGTAATCGTTAAAAGGAGGAACAGTTTTGTGAAGCGGGGCAAATCAAAAACAGTTGGTTATATTTTAGCGTTCTTTTTTGGTGGTTTAGGTGCTCACCTTTTTTATTATGGTAAGTATTTAAGGGGCATTCTTTATTTGGCATTTAGTTGGACAGGTATTCCAATATTATTGGGATGGATAGACATGTTTTTTATTCATAAATGGCATCAGCAATATCTCGAAAGCCAAGAGAATTCTTCAAAATTTTTGCAGGAAAAGCCACTTCAATCAATTACTCCACGAGTGGAGAAAACCAGACCTGAGAAAGTCGAATCTGAAAAATCAGTTTTATCATATAGAGAAAACGAAATGATGTTTTACAGGGAAGAGGATATTATTTTACCAGAATATGCATATCTCAAGACACCTTCTTACATCAAAGAAGAAATTCAGCAAATTAAAAAATCATTTAAGCATAAAGATTTAAACAGGCCGGTTATCGAAATATCTTTTCATACTCATGAGACTTATTTCATGGAAGATTCGATTAAATATGCTAATCAAATGGGTGTTAAAACTGAATTTGTTCCTTTGCAGGTTTATTGGACGACTTTTCGAGATCTCGATGAAAAACAAAAGAAATGGTATTTTTATTGGAGACACCAGACTTTAAAAGGAAATTATTTGAATACAGATTTAAGCTATGTGATTTTATTTGTTTATGAATTGATCAATTATACTTTTAATCAAAATGCAGCATTTAATGTTAGTATGATGGTTCGTTTACAACAGGCATATAAAGAAAGAATTCCCAACTTGGATAGATATCTTTCAGAGTGGATTAGAGATATGTTAATTGAGCTAAATGAAATTGAGCTGGCTCGCAAATGGGGATTAGGAGCTGAACCTTATTATCAGATGGATTTTTATCAGATATTTAAAGTCCACGAAAAAGATATTAGCAAAATACCTATTAAAGAATGGCAAAAAGTTATTAGAGGATATTCAGAAACCAACTTTTTCGAAATGAACAAACAAAAGGTTTATAATACATTTAAGGAGGCATTAAAATTATTCCAAAAAATAAACATTGAAGAAGGATTAGAGTTAGAAAAGGCTTGGTTTGAACAAAAGAAAAAAACGGTAACGTATTATTTGTTTAAAAGTGCAGTGATTGGTCGAAATGTTGGTAGCGGAGTTATTGAATATACGGAATACGTACCGACAGAATATTTTTATAACGAGATCACTGCTTTGTTTCGTGTTTCTGAAAATGTTACTCGTTTGTGTAACGGTGTTAAGAGGCAAATACAAGCAAATGAAGAGTTACTTCCACCTAATTTCAAAAAACGTTTATTAGAAGAGATGAAAAACAAAAAAGTATATAAGACTGATGAAGATGTAGGTATCAAAAGTCGTTTTTCACGTGTTGTAACAGCAAAAGTTGGGGAGAAAGGGAGTCGAATTCCTCCGAAGCCCAATGAAACATTAGAAACAAAAATAGCTAATAATGATTCGAACAAGTCCTGGATAACAGAATTGGATGGTAAACAAGTTGAAGCATTGAAACAAAAGCATCAGGATTTTCTTTCAGAATTTTCTAGTGATGAGCAGGATGAGGATAAAAGTACAGAGAGAGAAATTAAAGCAATGTCTAATGTGGAGAAAACAAAGCTTGATATTCCCGAGCGGCCGACAATTACACTGAGTGACGATGATGTGGATGTTGAGGGATTTCTTTCCTCATTAACGGAAGAAGAAATTGAATTTATTAGTATGTTCTCTAGTAAGAGGAGAAGGGTAGACGTGGTGAATGATGAGATAAGAGAAAAAGGAATTCCCGCTGCGGTTTTTATTAACGAAATCAATACAAAAGCAGAGGAATATTTAGATGATGTGTTTATTGAGCAGATGGGCGATGATTATGTGATAAACGAAGAATTAGTATGTGTATTGGAGGAAATAGAGAGGAGTAAAGCAATATGAAAATTAAAAGGCGTGATTCAGCAGATATTTTAAATGCATTAGCTGGTGGGGTAGTTCCCTGTCGAGGCCTTCAATATATAATAGTTGGTCGTGAAGCTGAAATGAGACAAATAAAAGAGGATCTAAAGGATATTAAGGAAAATGGAAGTTCGTTAATTAAATTTTTTATTGGAGCATACGGAACTGGCAAAAGCTTTATGCAAAATTTTGTTCGTCAGATAGGTCTTGATGAAGGGTTTGTCGTTGCAAAGGCTGATTTTACTCCACATAGGAGATTATACGGAAATGATAACCAAGCTGTTGCTTTGTACAGCGAGCTAATGAGGAACTTATCTACTAAATCAGTTCCACAGGGTAATGCTTTACCGGCGATTTTGGACCAGTGGATAACAAATATTCAAAATCAGGTGGTACAAAAATTGGGCTATGACCGGCCTATTTTGAATGATCCTACTTTTATTCAAGCAGTTGAAAAAGAAATTATTGATGTTGTTTCACACTTGGATGAGTTAACGGGGGGATATGATTTTGCAAATGTATTAGGCATTTATTATCGGGGTTTTGTAGAGCAAGACAGGGAAAAGCAACGCCGTGCTTTGAGATGGATACGAGGGGAGTACCTGGCAAAAACCGATGCTATTCGTGATTTAGGAATTCGCGAAATTATCAATGACAACAATTATTATGGATATTTGAAGGTGCTATCGAAATTTGTACGCCAAATAGGATATTCAGGATTAATCATTAATTTAGATGAGGCAGTTAATTTATATAAAATTACGCACCGAGAAGCAAGAGAGAAAAATTATGAGTATATTTTAATGATATATAATGATATTTTACAAGGAGCAGTGGAAGGTTTATATATTACCTTTAGCGGTACACCTGAGTTTTTAGAAGATGAACGCAGGGGACTTTACAGCTATAAAGCATTGGAACGTAGGTTAAAACCAGGTGTTCAAAGCGATGAATACCGTGATTTGAAGCAACCGGTAATTAGATTAATGCCAATTACTCCTAATGAAACTCTGGTTTTATTAATGAATATCCGCGATATACACGCAGCTCATTACGGTTATGAACCAACGGTAACGGACGAAGAGATTTGTGATTTTTTGATTCATTTTTATGAACGACCGGGTGCTGAGAAGCACATCATCTTGGGGGATGTTATTCGACAGTTTATCAGTAGTTTAAATATTCTTATTGAAAATCCGATGACAGATTGGAAAGAATTATTTGGTGTTTCTAATGAAACACCACAGGATGATAAGATAGATCGAAAAGTGGTTAATATACATGATCGCTTTCAACGTGGTAATTTTTAGTGATGTAAAGTGTTTTTACATGTGAATGATACGGTGAATACGCCGTTTATGATGTGATACGAGGGGGATAAAATGAGTCAGACATTTTATATGTTATCTGATACTGTGCAAAAGAAAATATGGGATATGGGTTGGACACGATTTACATCTATTCAAGAGAAAGCAATTCCGGTTATTATGAATACGCAAAAGGACGTGATTCTTTCGTCAGCTACAGCTTCTGGGAAAACAGAAGCAGCATTTCTGCCTATTCTTAGCCAAATTGAAGAAACAGCGCCTTATACCCTTAAAGTTCTTTATATATCACCATTGAAGGCGTTGATTAATGATCAATTTGAACGCATTCAAAAATTATGTGATCAAATGTATATTCCAGTTCATCGTTGGCACGGTGATGTTAGGCAATATAGTAAAAAGAAGTTTATTGATAATCCTGCCGGCATATTACAAATTACACCTGAATCTATTGAGAGCTTGTTTATAAATCATACTCATGTACTGCGTTTGTTGTTTCAGTATCTTCAATTTATCGTGATTGATGAAATTCATGTTTTTATTGATACAGAACGTGGAGTTCAGTTACGTTCATTATTGTCTCGCATTGAGAGATTTACCAAAGATCGGCCTCGTATTATTGGGTTATCGGCAACAATTGACAATTTTGAGTTAGTTAAGAACTGGGTTAATTACCGAGACCCAGATAACGTTGAAATTATCGAGGCAAAAGAAAATGATAAAGATCTTTATTATAATTTGATGCATTTTGACAGTGAGGAAATGAGGAGTTATCCTATCGAACTTTATGAAGATATCCGGGAATTGACCCGTAATCATTCTGCCTTAATTTTTTTTAATAGCCGAGGTGCTGTTGAAGAAGCAACAGTTATTTTAAATCGTTTGGCTGAACGTGATGGAATAGGGCAGATTTACTACGCACACCATTCTTCGATTGCTAAAGCGGAACGTGAATTTGTTGAGAAGATGATGGCTAAATCTACTGTGCCTAAAAGTATCGTAGCAACCAGCTCATTGGAGCTAGGAATTGATATTGGAGAAATAGATTTTGTTATTCAAGTGGATAGTACTTTTACTGTTTCATCTTTAAAACAAAGGTTAGGAAGGTCAGGCAGAAAACAGGGTAAAGATCAGTATTTGCAATTATATACAGCAGATAAGTACGGGTTATTACAATCTATTGCAGTGATGGATTTGTTATTGCAGAAGTGGATAGAGCCGAGTAAAGGTTATTCGCGCCCTTATGATATTTTGTTTCATCAAATTATTTCAATATGCCACCAAATGAATGGCACTGCACCAGAAGATTTAATTACATTGTTGAAACGCAATGGTGCATTTTATGATTTACCGGAAACAGATATTTGCCTGTTAATTGAACATATGGTTAAGCAAGATTATTTGGAACAACTTAGTGATACAGGCCAGTTGATTGTCGGATTAGAAGGGGAACGACTGCTTAGAGGAAAAGATTTTTATTCTGTTTTTATGACTGAAGATTCGTATGAAGTATTAGATGGAATTAAAAAAATTGGGGAAATTCAAAAAACGCCATTCGTAAATGAAGGAGATAACATTATCCTTGCTGGGCGATTGTGGACGATCAAAGAAGTAGATGCTAAACGCAGCAAGGTATATGTGCAGAAAGCAGTGGATGGGCATCCACCTAATTATTCAGGTGGGGGTGTGCGATTGCACCGAAGAATTCCTGAACATATGCATGAGATATTATGTTCAGATCACATATTTGATTTTATCAATGATGATGGTCGCTATACTTTAGAAGAGTTGCGTGTGCCTTATCGTCATTATAAAGTAAGACCAGATGAGAGAATAATATGGAGGATGGATGGTGAACTATTATTTGAAACATTTACCGGGACCAACATTTTTCAAACGTTAATTTGGATGCTTCGCTATTATGGTGTTAATGTAAATAAGACTGATGGTATTGGGCGTGTCTCTATTTTGGACAATATTGATTTAATAGAAATATTAAAGGAGATTCGACAGAAAGATTGGTCTTTGAGTGATTTGTTACCTTATACAATGGACCACGAGTTTTTTGTGTCAAAATATAGCCCGTTTCTTCCTAAGGAATTACAGATTAAAATGCATGAAGCACATTATGTTGATATTAAAGGTGTACTCGATTTTCTAAATTGCTATTGTATTCGAGAAATCAGGCTGTAGTACAAAGCGGAATTGTCTCGTATCAACAATCTAAAGGTTACATCTTAAGAAATAAGAGATCTGCTGGACTAGCCTTCTGTAACGCAATTAAAATGAGGAGGGATTTTATTATGGAGATTATAGACAATAAGTTTGAATTAGGAGATGCATGGAAGTTAATTGATGAGTTAGCTGATGAATCAACAAAAGAAATGTTTGAATTAGATGATATATTGTATGATATTTCTATGAAAATATATGAATTTAGACTTAAAAATGATTTGACGCAAAAACAGCTTGCTGAGAAATTGGGAATTAAGCAATCGATGGTATCAAAACTTGAAAGTGGTCAATACAATCCATCCATTGAACAGCTTTGGAAAATTTCAAAAAAGTTAGGATGGAATTTTAAGGTGCATTTGTTTGGAATATTCAAAAGTTGAAACAAGAGGATTTTCTAGGTATGATAGAGTTAAATGGTTTAACGACACTTTCTCAGTTATCACGGACATATATTTTAACTGTTACATCTCTTTCTGGAATAAATCCGCCAGTAAAATTGCCTATGGTAAATATTTTTAAATTAATACAGCAGAAAAAGGATAATGAAACAAATAAAAAATAGGTAGTAGATAAGGAACTTGTTTATAGTTTGATATTTGGGGATATTTTGCCAATACCAAATAAAAGTGGAGAGAAAATCTAATGAATATAAAAATAAGAGAAGCAACGCAAAATGATTATGAATCTATAAGTACTCTTGTTAAAGAAGTACATAGTTTACATGTTAAAAATAGGCCAGATGTGTATGCAGATGTGGACAATCCATTTACAGAAGAAAGATTTAAGGAGATATTAGATGACGATAAAACAAAGATTTTTGTCGCTGAAGATTGTAATAATGAAATAATAGCTTACAGCATTATAGAGATAATGACTACGAGAAATATTCCAATTCTTATACAGAGAAAATTTGCCTATATAGATGATTTATGTGTTAGCTCAAATCATAGAAGAAAAGGTGTAGGAAGAATGCTATTTAGACATATTGTTGATTATGCAAAAAAATCTGGTTATGATGCGCTAGAATTAACTGTATGGGAATTTAACAGCGATGCTATTAAGTTTTATGAGGGATTGGGTATGACGACAAGAAATAGAAGAATGGAATTGAAGATTTAACAAAAATCTTTAAATTCTTTTTTATGCCTTTTCATTAATTACAATAATTATGATGTTTATATTAGAAGAAACATGATTGGTTGATAATATTTAAGTAAAATGTTAAAATTAAGATAAATAAAGGATAGGAGAAAATTATGAAAATCAGAATAATGTCAAGATTTTTAGGAGTGATTAACAATGAAATCAAATTTAAACGAAGTGTGGAATTTAATAGATAGTCTATCATTTGCAGAAAAAAAAATAATTTATAAAAGAATGCAAAATGAAATAAACAATAAATTGCTTGAAATAGTTGATAAAATTAATGAAAGAGCTGATACGGACCCAATATCTTTAGGTGACATAACAAAAGAAGTAGAGGATGTTAGAAGGAAGAGATATGGGAAAAATTAAAATAGTTGTAGATACTAACATTTTTATAAGTGCTTTTTTAGGTAGCAAAAAGGCTAGGTTTTTGTTAAAAGATATCATTAACGACGAATATATACTTATAATGTCATCAGAGCAATTGCTTGAAATAAAAGAAGTGTTAAACAGACCTAAATTTAAAAAATATATTTCTAAAGCAGAAATAGATGAGTTGATTGAATTAATTTCTTTAAAAGCAACTATGCCTGCTATATACGATAAGATAACTGATTGTAGAGACGAAAAGGATAATATGATACTTGAGGAAGCTGTTTATGGAAATGCAAATTATATAATAACTGGTGATGATGATCTGCTGATTTTAAATCCTTATAGATGGATAAAAATTGTTATGTTGAGGGATTTTTTAAATGAAATTTATGATTTATAAAGGGCACAAAGTAGTTGTTTATGCGTGTATTGATAGTCAAATAATACATTATATTATTGTAAATATGGGTGAAGAAGTGGGCTTGTGTCTACTCTATTGATACAAGTCCAGTTTTTTAGTATATGGGAAATCTTATTCATTAGTTATTACCTTATCTTTTGCAATAAGCTTAATTTGATTGGAGATTTAATTTCTATATTTAAAAGAGATGATATAGATTTGGTAGTATTAAATTCTGCGAATCCGGTATTGAGGCATCAGATAATTAAATTTGGTAAACTTATTTTTGAAGAAAGTGAAGATGTAAAAGTTGAACAAAAGACAGTAGCTACAGTCTCCACCTATAACGAAAGTTTAAGTGGAGTAAGGCATCATAACTACTGATCATCAGGTGTATTTTGTTCTTGTATATATTTCTTTATAACTTCGATTGATGCGCCTCCAGATGATAAAATAAGATAGCTTCTGTTCCACAAATACGGTTTCCAATAAAATTTAGATAAATGTTCAGCATATTCTTTTCTTATTAATCTTGCAGTTACTGTTTTAAGATTATTTATCAATTTAGAAAGTTGTACTTGCGGAGGTGCTTCAAATAAAATATGTATATGATCAGCCTCTCCATTAAATTCAATAAGAATACAATCCCACTTAGAAAACAGATTTTCTATTATTTCTTTTAGCCGTTCTAATATTTCTCTTGTTAAACATTTATGTCTATATTTTGTTACAACAACTAAATGATATTTTAAATTATAGCATGCATGTCTATTTGTTCTATATTCAATATTCATTATAAATATCATTCCTTTACAACTAAAATATTCAATGTTATAATTATAATAGTAAAAATTCAATTTGTAAAGATGGTGTTGATATGAAATGCATCAAAACAGTAAAGTTCAAAATCAAAATAGCAGATAAATCTTTCAGTGATACCATATCAATATACAATAAAGCATTATCGTATATAATCAATGCAATTGAGAATGAGTGGGATATCATATCAACACTATCGACGGAAAAAGAGCAGTTAAACTATATAGAAAAATTAATACATGGCACAAAGAAAAACAAAGCAAAATACGATTTTGACAGTAGATTCTATAAGTTTCCTTCATACTTAAGAAGAGCAGCATCATCTGAAGCTCTTGGTGCTGTTAAAAGTTATCATTCAAATTTAAATAACTATCTTAACAAGAAAGCACAATATGAAGCAAAAGGAAAAACATTAAGAGATAAACCACCTACATTAGGTATAATCAGATATTCTTTTCCTGTATTTTATAAAGGTAATATGTTTGAGCGTACAGGAAATAATACAGCAAAAATTAAAGTATACAAAAACAATGACTGGGTATGGCATAATATAAAATTCAAGACCGATAATCTTAAGAATAGAGATATGACAAATTTCAAAGAAATGAATCCCAGTTTAGTAAAGAGTGGCAAAAAATATTATCTGTATTTTACTTATGAAAAAGAAATAAAATTTAAAAATACGCCGTTAAAAGATAGAACAATAATATCTGTAGATTTAGGCTTAACAAACTCTGCCGTATGCAGTGCTATGAAATATGAAGGAACTGTCATAGGAAGATTATTTATAAACCAACCTATAGAAAAAGACCGTCTATTTCATAAAATCAACAAATTAGCAAAAACACAGAGAATATCAGGTAACGGCAGAAAACCTAACATATGGAGAAAAATAAACAACATTAAAAATCAAATCATCAATGATACAGTTCACCAAATAATAGAATTTGCAAAATCGTATGATGCTGATGTAATAGTATTTGAGCATTTAGGAAAATTACAATCGAAAGGAAATTATGCCCGCAGAACGAGAATAAAGTTGCAGTTTTGGGCAAAACAAACAATACAGAAAAAAGTGTATGATATAGCTCACAGCTATGGAATAAGAGTATCTTGGATTAACCCTAAAAACTCATCAGCATTGGCATTTGATGGAACAGGAAAAGTAGTAAGGAATAACAAAAAAGATATATGTGAGTTTACAACAGGTAAAAAATATCATGCGGACTTAAATGCATCGTACAATATAGGTGCAAGATATTTCATAAGAGAGATATTAAACCCTCTTGCTGAAAAGAAGAGGTTGCAGTATCAGGCAAAAGTTCCTGAAATTGCAGCGAGGAGCCAGCAGACCCTGTCTACATTAATTAGTCTGGTTAAAGCTATGCAGTCACAATGTGGTTGCGTTGCGTGATTAGACTGTATTTACGACAGGCAGTTCTACTGTTAACGCAGTAGGAAGCCTCATCTATAACACCTCGTGTTTAGATGGGGAGGCTTCACGTGAAAACTTTAAGAGAATATATGGATATGGAACCTTTCAGGAGGACTCAGATGGAGTTTGTCAAAGAGTGGATAGAAAATGTTTTGGAGGGGGATTATGACAAAAAGCGTATTGGAAACAATTAATAATAAAAATGCTAAAACTTATAAAAGGAAAGTGTTCTGATTTTTCAAACATTTACAAGTGATAAAGTTATGAAAAATTGTGAAACGAAAAGGAAGGCGCCGCCATGGAGCAGATAAGTTTGCTTGAACAGATTGATGATAATACAACAAAGAATTATTTATGTATTGTCAAAGATGATAAAATTGTTGATATGACATTTAAAGAAATATTTGATGCAAATGCTTTCGACGAATTCTATGCTGTAACTTATGTTTCTTCACCCGCTTTCTTTTCAAAAGTCGTTAAAGACTTTAAAAAAGTCAAATTTATAATTGGCATTGATGATTCAGAATATTTATCGTCATTTACAAGTGGTATAGAAAAATTTGTTGATATCAAAGGAAGAATAGGCTTTTGGAACGACTTACAGAAAGAAGTTAAAGAAAAAATTTGTGATGAAAGTATTTCTATCAGATTTACCTTAGATGCTCCCATTCACTCGAAAATTTATCTTCTAAATAACAGCGAAACAGGCTTTAAAAGAGTGGTGATTGGTTCTGCAAATCTTACAGAAAAAGCTTTTATTAATAAAAAGCAGTATGAAGATATCATTATATTTGATAATGACGTAGAAAAGTACGATCTATATTATAATCAGAGGTTTAAACCATTGTTTGAAGCGGGAGTTAATTATATTCCTGACATAATAAGAAAAAAATATCTAAAGAATCCTTCTGTAATATTGTTTAGCAAAGAGGTAGCATCAGAAATATTAAATAATGATTTAGAGATAAATCGCAATAAATTTTGTGTATTGACAGATGAACAAATGGCTGAACTAAAATCCCGATCCCAACAATTAGAAGAACAGTATGAAGTTAAAAAAGAAGAGATTCAAAGATCAACCAATATAATAAATCATATTACGAAAAAGAAGGGAAATAATTATATCTTAAAACCTCCCGATGAGCTAAAAAAGCAAACTTTGCGAATTGAAACTATTATAACAAAAGCTTCTAAAAGTATCACAGATGATGTTAGGCAATTATATAGATTTATGGATAAAACAAATACTCTTTCTGTTGTTGATAAAAACAATCATGAATTTTATAAACCATTTTCAGAAAAAATTGATATAGAGAATATAAGAAAAAATCTTGAATTAATCAATCGATTTGTAAATGCCTATGAATTATTTACTTTTAAAACAAACAAGACATATCAGTCCAAAATAATGGAGATAATTTTATTCTCATTTATGTCGCCTTATATCTGGAAGTTGAGAGAAGAAATTGTCCTAAAAACAAGTTCAGAAAGCAATAGATCTACTTTTCCGGTATTTTTAGTTATTGCAGGAAGGGCTGCTTCTGGCAAAACAACAGCATTAGAATTTATAGGGCTATTGCTTGGCAATAACAGCCCATATTATATACCTTATAGTTTAATACAAAGCGGAAGAACAGTCGATAAAAATAAATTAGAAAGCTACTTTGACTCTGAATATCTTGCACCTATTCTTGTAGATGAAATTCCCTCTTCATTTTTTACTGGGAAAACTGGTGAAAATATTATTAAGGAAATTAGCAATAATACAACTGGGAAACACCCTGTAATGATAGGGACAACAAATGTAAGAGAATTTAATACCACAAGTCAAGTTTTGAGAAGAATATATTATATACAGGTTGACAGCGAATTTAATACTAAAGAATTTAATGCAGAATCTAAAAAATATCTAAATGAAATAGAGTCTGAAATTGACAATTCATTATTTAAAGATTTCTCTTATAGGATTGCAGAAAAAATCAAAAATGAGGAGATTCTTTATAAAGAAAATGACTGTCTATTTTTGGCGAGAGAAATCTTTAAAGAATATTATAAAGAATGTGGAATGAATGTACCTGAATGGTTTCCACATCAACCATTTTATGATTATGAGGAAAGAGGCAAAGAAATATGGAAGAACATCTATGAAAATAATAGGGATGCTTTTATAGAAAAAGATGATGGCACAATATATGTAAATACATCGATTATTTTTAATAATCCGCGTGAAAGAGAAAACATTGTAAATTATTTAGGTATCGGTTGCGTTAAAGAAGATAGCCAGATATTGTTATTAAATGGTGATATATTCTATAATTATATAGGAGTTAAACCAAGAAATTCTTTTATTAGCACAATAAAAAAATACATAAAAAGATAAAGGATGTTTGATGTGAATAGAAGAGTTAAAAACATGAAAGAAAGGAATAGAAAAAGGAATAAGTACGTACATTTTATGATAATTAGTTTATTGAAAATTAATTGAATGTATATAGGGGTGTCGTCAAATGGATTTAGTAGATACCTATGCAAGAAGGATAAAGAAGAATGTGGATGACCCAGAGATGGTCAGAAAGCTTATTATATTGGGTTTGAAGGCAGAGCATGCCTACTTTTCTCTATTTAGAGACAAAAAAGTGCCAAGGTCGTTTAACTACCTAAATAAGATAGGTGTGGAGTTTATATTAAATCCATTGATATATAGAGATCAGTCAGCATGGGTCAATTTGTTTGCTCCCACCGAAATACTTCATGCTATGGACATATACCCTTTGTGTATAGAGGCCTTTTCTTCTTTCCTTGTTGGTTTTCACTGTGAAGATGTATATGTAGACTATGCCCAACGGTCCGGAATATCCGATACCCTTTGTAGCTATCATAAGGGGTTTATAGGAGCTGCTTTAACCGGTCTTTTACCTAAACCTAAGTTTATGATTACATCATCAATGCTGTGCGATGCCAATATAAGCACATTCAGATATCTTTCATGGTATCACCATATACCCATGTATTCCATAGATGTGCCACTTGAATATAGCCAACAAAGTATTAGCTATTTAGAAAAACAGCTTAGGGAAATGGTGAAGATGCTGGAAGAGGCAACTGGTAAAAAGATGGATGAGGATAAACTGAAGGATGTAATAAAAAGGGAGAATAAGATTCACGCACATATGAATAGATATATTGATGCTTTGAGGTATAAATGCCATCCTACCACCTTGACGTTAGAGATGTATATGTTGTTTATCACTCATACATTTATGGGTACTCAACCAACATTGAATTTTTATGAGATGTTGGCAAATGAGCTGGATAGCTTTCCCTATAGCAAAGCAAAGAGGGTATTTTGGGTGCACATCGTGCCTTTTTATCCAAATGCATTAAAACGTTATTTTAATTACAGCCATAGATATGAAATTTTGGGACTTGACCTGAATTTTGATTATTTAGAGGAGATGGATTATGAAAACCCGTACAGGGCATTGGCCAGAAAAATGCTTCTTAATAATAACAATGGGCCTTATCAAAGGAAAGTGGACAGCATAATGAGAATAGTTGACAGGCTGCAACCTGACGGTATAATACATTTTTGTCAGTGGGGATGTAAGCAGTCTGTAGGAGGGATGATGCTGCTTAGAAAGGCGCTGGATGAAAGGGGCATACCTTTTCTTGCTTTGGATGGCGATGGAGCGGATCGGCGCAACCATCATGAAGGACAGATAAATACCAGGCTGGAAGCTTTTTTGGAGATGTTAGATAAGTAAGGGAGATGCTTATGATCATAGGATATATATGTAAATATACACCTATAAAGCTTTTGGAGAGCATGGGTATTGACTGTGTGCGCATTGAGCCAGCATATATTGATAACGGGATAGCCGAAGCCCATATGCATCCCAATGTGTGTACATACGTAAAGGGAGTGCTGACAGAAGTATTTAAGGGCGGATATGATGGCATAATCCTTGTAAACTGCTGTGACAGCGTAAGGCGGTTGTATGATGTCCTGAAAGACGCAGAAAAGGGCAAAATGATATATATGCTGGATTTACCGAGAAAAAGCGGAGACCAGTCAGTGGTTTTATATGCTGACGAAATGAGAAAATTCATACGAGCATTTACAGATTTCTATGGTATAAAATTCAATGCTCATGATTTTATAATATATATATCGACAGAGCAGGAAAATGTCGGGCAATTTAATATGCCCAAAGGAAACGAGGGTATAAGGCTGGCTATAATGGGAGCCAGATGCAATTCTTCTCTTATTGATTTGCTTAAAAAGGCAGGGGTAGATGAGGTGTTAAATTATACATGTACTGGGGATTTATTAAATTATATGCCGCTTCCTGATTTCTCAGCAGGTGAGCAGGATATAATAGAGTGGTATGCTGAAAGCCTTATCAGCTCTATCCCATGCATGCGTATGGCAGATATTGATAGAAGACGTGATATATTGAAGGATATAATGGCAAACGTTAATGGCATTGTGTATCATACTATAAAATTTTGTGAATTCTATTCATATGAGTATTCATATATAAAGGACAATTATCGTTTTCCCATCTTAAAGATAGAGACCGATTTTACCCAGGGCAGTGAAGGACAACTTATAACAAGGATTGGTGCCTTTGTGGAATCATTGAAGGGTAGTAATAATAAGGCAGAAAGACCCTCACATGGAACTAGGAAAACTATAGTAGCCGGCATAGACAGCGGGTCTTTGTCCACCGACGTTGTTATATTGGATGAAGACTATAATATACTGTCATATAGTATTGTACCAACTGGTGCATCTATAGTGGATAGTGCTAACAAGGCCTTTTCACAATCTCTTAAAAGAGCTGGAATTACTCCACAAGATGTTTCGTTCATCGTATCTACTGGATATGGGCGCATTAATATTCCTTTTGCCAATAAACAGGTAACAGAGATAACTTGCCATGGCAAGGGGGCCTATTTCTTAAATAGCAATATAAGGACTATCATTGATATAGGCGGTCAGGATAGCAAGGTAATAAGACTGGATGAAGATGGCAATGTGGTGGATTTTGTAATGAATGATAGGTGTTCGGCAGGTACGGGACGATTTTTGGAAGTTATGGCAAAGGCCCTTGAAATTCCATTGGAAAAGATGGGAGAAGAAGCTGAAAAGGCGACGGAAGATATAAATATTACAAGCATATGCACGGTTTTTGCAGAGTCGGAGGTTATATCCCTTATTGCACAGAATAAAAAAAGGGCAGATATAATAAAGGGATTGCACAATTCAGTGGCCAGCAAAACAGTTGGCTTGCTTGATAGGCTTGGCCGAAAGGGTGCTTATATGATGACAGGTGGAGTGGCAAAAAATAGAGGTGTGGTAGAGGCGATAGAGCAGCGAATAGGGGACAAAGTACATATTCCCACGGAGCCACAGATGGTAGGAGCTTTGGGAGCAGCTATTTTGGCGCTACAGGAAATTAAGGTGAAACACGTTAAGTAAATGAAAATATATTTTTAATACAAAAGATTGTTTCAAGAGCCACTTTTCAGGGATTTTTAAATTCAATATAGAATTCTATTTAAAAGAAATTTTGGGGGTTATGATGAAACTTCTTATAAAAATTACTGCTTTTGTCGTGCTTTTAAATATTATTGCAGAGTTACAGGTGATTACATTTGCATATAATGCAAAACCGGTAAATTCTGATGCTATTATTGTCCTCGGCTGTGCAGTTTACGGGAAAAATCCGAGTCCTTTTTTTAAGGAAAGGTTAAGTGAAGCTATAAAACTTTATAAAGAGGGACTTGGTAAGTACATTATTGTATCTGGCGGTAAAGGACCTGGTGAGGATATATCTGAGGCAGAAGCAGGGAAGGAATATCTTTTGAAAAATGGTATAACTGATAATGTTGTATTAATGGATGACGGATCGTATTCAACATTACAAAACCTTGAAAATTCTAAGAAAATTATGGATGAAAAATCGCTAAAGACAGCAATAATTGTATCAAACAAATTTCACCTGAAAAGGGCAAGCATAATTGCGAAAGAAGCAGGAATAAACGCAAGCTATTCAGGAGTATTTGTAAAAAGGTATTTTTATGAAGAAGTATACGGCTTTCTACGGGAAGCACCTGCATTATTGTATATGTATTTGAAGAATATTGCTAATTTGTGATATCGAAAGCACATTAGAGAGAAAATCCCATACAGAGGAATTGGCTCTGGAATTAGGAGAATGATAGCGGAATGCAAGAAAGCAGGTATCAAAGAACCTGAATTTATTGAAGATAAAGAAGCAGAATTATTTAAGGTTATATTTTACAGACCGTAATATTGTGTAAAAGGCTTTCCTTTTCTCATAGGAGAAGGAAAGCCTTTTTTAGTGAAAGCGCACTTTATTTTTCAGATGGCTTTATCATAAGTCCATTGTTGAAGTGGTTTAAACCACCGACTAGATCGATGATTGATAAAAGCTCAACTATTTCTTCATCAGTTACGCCCGCTTCTTTTAATTTGTTGGTGTATGTAGTAATGCACATTTCACAATTATTTAAAATTGACACAGTTAAAGCAACAAAAAGTTTTGTTTTTCCGTCTATCTTGCCAGATCCCATTACAACACGTGATTTTTCAAGAAAGAGTTTAAGATATTCTGGCTTATTTGCCATTGCACGCATTGTTGGAGGAATAAATCCCATCTGCTTTTCTATTTGCTCAAATAATTGCTTTACTTCTGGACTTGCCTCTTCATTGCTAACTAATTTAACACCTATAGCCATATTATCACTCCTGAACATAGAATATACCCACCCCTCTATGATGGGGTACAACATAATAATACTACTATTCTATTGTGAATGCAAGTACGGTGAAAATTTCAGTAGAGCGAAGGGTACATTTAATAAGCAATGGTTCACTTCTCATCAGGCGCTTGGTCTAGAAATCCTAAGAAATTCTACAGAGTCCTCATTGGTGGTAGAACCGTAAAACAGACACCTCGCATGGGAAAGATTTTCTTGAATTGGGTAACAGAAGATGTAGTGCTGGGCATACTTAAAAATTGGCAAGATTTCTCTGCAGAAGTATTGAATCATAAACCAGTATATCTCCATGGAGGTCACTTGATAGACAGAGCTGGATACAATAAATTTAAAGAGCTTATATTAAAAGGGGTAGAATTAAACCCTGAAGCTATGGTTGCAGATAGAATATTTTGGGCAGAAACTGAATACAGGTCAAATATAAATGTTAAGCCTGTTTGTGAATGTTAAATTAAAAGTGAGGGAAACTCCTTCACTTTTTTGATGGTTTATTATATATTTTAAGTGAATTGATTATTTTGATGTAAAATGATAAAATTAAGCCGTATAAATTTTAGGTGGTGATATTGTGCCGCTTTCGGATCAAGAGAGAAAAAATATACGTGAAACATGGCGTATAAAAGTCGAGAAAGATAGAGAAATAGAAACGTATAGAAAAAAAGAAGCTTTTGATAGAGTATATAAAATTGCAAAGATATTAAAAGAAAAGTATTTTGTTGATAAGGTTATATTGTATGGTTCACTTGCAAGAGATGACCGTTTTGATAATCTATCTGATATTGATATTTTTATTGATGGATGGGATGATAGTAAATTTAACTATTGGACAATGTTGATTGATGTTGAAAATGTTGCAAAGCCTTATAAAATAAGCATAGTTACGCAAAAAGAAGCTTATAAATCTCTGCTAAATGAAATATTAAGAGAAGGGAGGATTATAGAGTGACGGATATTAATAAAATTAAAGTTACATTAGCAAGACTACAGTTAGAACTTGAGAATATACAGAAATTATATGATACTTTAAATGAAAGAGGCTTATTAGATAATAAAAAAAATAGAAGAGAGAAATTGGCTGATGATTTTATGTTAAGGGCTGTTGGCTCTATTTTTCATGATTTTTATACTTCCGTTGAGAATATGTTTAAAATTGTGGGTAGAAATATAGATAATTTGATCCCTTCAAGCTCTGAATGGCATCTAGAATTACTTGAACAAATGTCGACTCCTATAGAAGGAGAAAGGCCGGCTTTTATTAGTTCTAATTCAAAGTTATTGCTTAATGAATTTAGGGGATTTCGTCATGTATTTCGTAATGTTTATGGATTTAACCTAGTATCAGAACGCATTGAAAGACTACTAGATATTTTCCCCCATACTGTTGATAATTTAAGAAGGGATGTAGTACAGTTTATAGAAGATATGCAATCTATCATGATAGAGGAGTGATTTGAGGCTTACAAGCTCTAATTACTTTTACTTAAAATACTATGGATATAATTTTTTGCCTTTACAATTTTAGAGTTTTAAAGTATAATTAGATTAAATTTAATACTTGTGAAATTAGTTTGCGGGGGAACCATTTTGGTTGAGAAGGTAAAACCTGACCCTTAGAACCTGATGTAGTTAATACTACCGTAGGGAAGCAAATGTCTGTTATTATAAAGCTTTACCATGCGGTAAGGCTTTTTTATTATTCTGACATTAAATACTACCTTCTTTCTCCCCTTCATTTTACAAGTATCAAAAAAATAATTTATGAAAGGATGACCATGATGAATTATACTACACAGTTAGACGCGGCAAAAAAAGGAATTATTACAGAAGAGATGAATGTTGTGGCAGCTAAAGAAGATATTGAAGTGGATTTATTGCTGAGTAAGGTAGCTTCTGGTGAAGTAGTCATACCAGCGAATAAAAACCATGAAGCACTTAGTCCAGAAGGTGTAGGGACAGGCCTTAGAACAAAAATAAATGTAAACCTAGGTGTATCAAGGGACTGCAACAATGTAGATGCAGAATTAGAAAAGGCAAAAAAGGCAATAGAAATGAAGGCAGAGTCAATCATGGATTTAAGTTCATATGGTAAAACTTTTGAATTTAGAAACAGATTGATAGATACCTCTACAGCCATGATAGGTACTGTTCCGGTATATGATGCTGTAGGATATTACGACAAAGATTTAAAAGACATTACTCCTTCAGAATTTATAAAAATCGTTGAAAGGCATGCACAAGACGGCGTTGATTTTATGACCATTCATGCAGGCATCAATAAAGAGACAGCGGAAATTTTTAAAAGAAATGAAAGACTTCTTAATATCGTTTCTCGCGGAGGCTCTTTATTATATACATGGATGGAATTAAATGATAAGGAAAATCCTTTTTATGAGTATTTTGATGATATTCTTGACATATGTGCTGAGTACGATGTAACAATAAGCCTTGGCGATGCATTGAGGCCAGGATGTATAAGTGATTCCACAGATGCATGCCAAATAAAAGAGCTTATAACGCTGGGCGAACTTGCAAAAAGAGCTTATGAAAAGAATGTTCAAGTGATAATTGAGGGACCGGGTCATATGAGGCTAAATGAAATCGAAGCAAATGTTTTGTTGGAGAAAAAGCTATGCCATGGTGCACCGTTTTATGTATTGGGTCCAATTGTAACAGATATTGCTCCAGGATATGATCACATTACAAGTGCAATTGGCGGTGCGATTGCTGCAGCAAGTGGAGCAGATTTCCTATGTTATGTTACACCAGCGGAACATTCGAGGCTTCCAACGATTGAAGATATGAAGGAAGGCATCATTGCTTCTAAAATAGCTGCCCATGCAGCAGATCTAGCAAAAGGTATACGCAGTGCAGAAAAATGGGATAATGATATGTCTTATGCAAGAAAAAAGCTTGATTGGGATGAAATGTTTAGATTAGCTATAGATCCTGAAAAGGCAAAGAGGTATAGAAGTGAATCTCTACCACATGATAGTGAAACATGTACAATGTGTGGGAATATGTGCGCTGTAAGAAACATGAATAGAGTTATTACAGGAGAAGATGTAAGCTTGTTATAGATTCAACTAGAAAAGGCTCTTGAGTTAAATTGATAAAATTAGGCAAATTGCTATTCTTATGGTATAATGGATGTGTAATCGAATAAAATATAAAAGGGGGCTACAATATGCCTGATTTTGGTACTCCATTTGCTGGGCTTGCGAACAAAAACAAGATTACACATGAGGAGCTTATAAGATCTATACGATTTATGGTGGCAGCAGAGTATGAGGCAATTCAGCTATACACGCAGCTAGCAGAGTCAACAGATAACAAATTAGCAAAGGACGTTTTAGTAGATATAGCAAACGAAGAAAGAGTGCATGCCGGAGAATTTTTAAGGCTTTTGAAGGAATTATCTCCAGATGAAGAAAAATTGTATGAAGAAGGAGCAAAAGAAGTAGAAGGGATGATTGAAAAAAATAAATAGGTTAGGTATAGTAAAATTTCACCGAAATGTTGATATGAATACACAAAAATAACGCTTTTAAATTTCGTAAATAAGGAAGGGAAAGATATGGCTTTACCTGATGAAAATAAGACGTATACGTATCGCGATTATAAAAAATGGAAAGATGATAGACGCTGGGAGTTAATAAATGGGAATCCATATCTCATGGCTCCGCCTTCAAGAATACATCAAGAGGTCTTACGAGAGATATTAACTATTTTTTCCTTGTATTTAAAAGATAAATCTTGTAAAGTCTATAGTGCTCCATTTGGAGTAAGACTTCCTAAAGCAAACGAAAATGATGATGACATAGAAACGGTTGTAGAACCTGATATTGTAGTAGTGTGTGATAAGTCGAAATTAGATGATGAAGGGTGTAAAGGTGCACCGGACTTAGTTGTAGAGATTGTTTCACCTTCTACAGCCAGAAATGATAAAATTAAAAAATTTAATCTATATGAGATGGCAGGAGTAAAAGAGTACTGGATAGTAGAACCGGATAACAAGATTGTAACTGTTTTTACGTTAGATGACGATAAAAGGTATGGAAGGCCTGGGATATATTCTGATGAAGATAAAATTAAAGTTTCAATTTTTGAAGATCTCATCATTGATCTAAAATCTGTTTTTACATTTTAGCTTAACCATCAAGACACAAGTGAAGACTCTCTTGTGTCTTGTTTTTTAACTTTAATTCTGTTTTATTTTTCCAGAAAAAAATTTTAAAAACAAGAAGGATTTTTGAAATTTGCGTAGAATATTATATAATATAAACAGCGACATATTAATATACTAGTATACAAGTATAAAAACTAAAGTGATTTTTACTAACTCATTACGCTTTATGTCCCCTATGAAATATTTTTAAGCAGAAAAAAATCAAGTAAAAAAAGAAGGAATTTTAAAAAGTGTGTCGAATATATAGAAATATGAATATTAATATACTAGTATACAAGAATACAAGTATGCAAAATAGGGGATGTGAAGCGATGGGATTAGAACTTTTGGAAAACAATACGTATGAGTCTAAAAAAGATTATATCTACAGAATGATTAGAAAGAACATAATCGACATCAATTTGAAGCCGGGAGAGGTTATCTCAGAAAACGAGATAGCAAACACATTTGAGACTAGCAGGACACCTATTAGAGAAGCGTTTACAAGATTAGCCAATGAAGAGTTGATTGAGATTTATCCTCAAAAGGGTACATTTGTTTCACTGATTGATATAAAGCGCTCACAGGAAGCTAAATTCATGAGGGTAAATCTTGAAAAGGAGATTATAAGGCAGGCTTGTAGAGAATTTCCAGATGACATCTTGTTTCAGCTTGAAGCGAATATAAATCAGCAAGAATTTTGTGTCATGAAAGAAAATTATATAACCATATTTGACTTAGACAACGAGATGCACGAGCTTATATACAGAGGATGCAAAATGGATAGGATTTGGTCAGCAATAAGGTTTATAAGTGGTGATTATGACAGAATAAGGACCTTGAGATTATCATCTGATACTGACTGGAATGCAATAATTGATGATCACAAGCAGCTTATTAAATCAATAAAAGACAAGGATGAGGAAAGAGGACTAAAAATAATCAGCGATCACTTAACGATGATAGATAGAGATGTGATACTGCTTAAAGAAAAGTACCCAGAGTATTTTAAACAATAAAAAATGTTGCACTAAAAAATCTACAATAAGGGAGTAAGATATATGAAAATGACTTTTAGATGGTTTGGCGAAAAAGATGACAGTGTAACACTTGATCAAATTCGCCAAATACCAGGTGTTTCAGGAATTGTAGGGGCTTTATACGATGTGCCGGTAGGAGAAGTATGGCCGATAGAAAAAATTCTTGATTTGAAGAAAAAAGTTGAATCATATGGTCTAGAGTTGGAGGTTATAGAAAGTGTAAATGTTCACGAAGATATTAAGCTTGGACTTCCAACGAGAGATAGATACATTGAAAACTACAAGGAGACCATCAAAAATCTGGGCAAAGCCGGTGTTAAAGTTGTTTGCTACAACTTCATGCCTGTATTTGACTGGATAAGAACGAATTTAAATGAAAAATTGCCTGATGGATCATATGTCATGTCTTACGATGAAGACAAGATTAGAGGAATTGATCCATTAAAACTGATAGAAGATATGGACAAAGGCTCTAATGGCTTTATACTTCCTGGGTGGGAACTTGATCGCCTAAAAGAATTAAGATTGCTATTTGATATGTATAAGGATGTAGATGAGGAAAAATTATTTGATAATCTTAAGTACTTTTTGGAAAATATCATACCTACATGTGAAGAATACGATGTAAAGATGGCGATTCATCCGGATGATCCGCCATGGTCATTATTTGGATTGCCAAGGATAGTAACATGCAAGGAGAACCTTGAAAGGATTGTAAACCTTGTAGATAGCCCGTATAATGGATTGACACTTTGTAGCGGTTCACTAGGCTCAAATCCTGAAAACAATATACCAGAGCTTGTAAGGTATTTTGGAAAGATGGGCAGAATTCACTTTGGACATGTAAGGAATATAAAGTTCACAGGTGAAGGCAAATTTTATGAGACATCTCATCTATCTAGCGACGGATCCTTCGATATGTTTGAAATCATGAAAGCTTATTATGATATAGGTTTTGAAGGATATATAAGGCCGGACCATGGAAGGATGATATGGGGTGAAAAAGCAAGACCAGGATATGGGCTTTACGATAGGGCTTTGGGTGTAGCTTATTTAAATGGTTTGTGGGAGGCTATTCAGAAAATGTCTTAAAATTATCCTAGCTTTTGTGAAATGATTGCTTAGCAATTCAATGAATGACTATCCTTTTTATATAGAAATCGTTGCCAACTATTACAAATCGTATAAAATTTTGTTCGTATTTAAGATGTTTGCTTAATCAAACATTAGAGAAAGGGGATAAGCAGATGGATTCGGTATTAATGAATAAAGACGAAAGTAATGAAAAGGCCAAATTTAAGAAAAATAGCAAATTCAAAAGTACATTAAAGGCTATAAAAAAAGATTGGCAGCTGTATAGTCTTCTTATACTTCCTATAGCGTACTATATCATCTTTAGATATGTACCTATGTACGGAAATATTATTGCTTTTAGAAGGTTTGTACCTGGCGGACCTGTGTATGGGACAGAATGGGTTGGGCTTAGATACTTTGACATGTTTATACATGATCCATCGTTTTGGCAGGTTTTTAGAAATACGATAATTTTAAGCGTCGAGTATTTGGTAATAAGCTTTCCATTTCCAATAATTTTTGCATTGCTTTTAAATGAAATTAAAAGCACGTGGTTTAAGAGATTTACACAGACAGTATCGTATTTGCCATACTTTATATCCACAGTTGTTGTTGCAGATATGATAATGCAGATACTTGATCCATCGTCAGGCGTTATAAATATGATTTTGAAGCACTACACTGGTCATACTATAAACTTTTTAGCAGAACCGCAATGGTTTAGGACGATTTATATAGTTTCAGGTATTTGGCAAGGCATGGGATGGGGTGCAATACTTTACCTTGCAGCACTGACAAATATCAACCCGGAATTATATGAAGCAGCTATAATTGATGGAGCTAGCAGATGGCAACAAACGATATATGTAACTATTCCAGGCATAATGCCAACGATTATGATTCTTTTGATATTGAATATAGGTAGTCTTTTAGCTGTAGGATTTGAAAAGATACTATTATTGTATAACCCACTTACGTACTCTACAGCAGATGTAATATCAACATACCTTTATAGGATGGGACTTGTATCAAATAACTTCAGCTATGCGGCTGCGATAGGTATGTTTGAAGCGATAATAGGCCTTACACTAGTTTATACGGCAAACTACTTGTCGAGAAAATTTACAGAGTCAAGTTTATGGTAAGGGAAGTGATGATAAATGAAAGAATCAAAGCAATATAAGATATTTAAAGTAGTAAACACAATAATAATGATAATTGTAATTTTAGTGACGCTTTATCCATTTTGGTATCTAGTAAGTTTATCATTAAGCAGTGAAAAATACGTATATGCAGGACTTGTTTCGTTATTTCCAAGAGGGTTTACTTTAAAGACGTATCAGGTTCTTTTGGCAGAGAAAGAATTCTGGACCAGCTATAAAAACACGATTATATATACAATAGTTGGTACACTTGTTTCATTGTTTTTGTCGACGCTTTTAGCATATCCTCTTTCAAAAAAGCGTCTTAAAGGAAGAGGAATCATATTAGGTTTTGTAGTATTTACCATGTTCTTCAGTGGTGGTTTGATACCTACGTACCTATTAGTCAATGCTTTAGGTATGAGAAATACAATATGGGGTGTTGTACTCCCTGGAGCTGTCAGCACATTTAACGTAATGGTCATGAAGACTTTCTTTGAAGGCATACCTACTGAGCTGGAAGAAGCAGCAGAAGTTGATGGGATGAGCACGTATGGCATTCTCCTTAAAATAATTCTTCCACTGTCAAAGCCTATCATGTACGTTATGGCACTTTTCTACGCAGTTGGTGTATGGAACAACTGGTTTGGACCATTTATATATCTTGATGACAGCTCAAAATTTCCAGTTGCACTTTACTTAAGAAATATATTAGCAGGTGCACAGCAGACGGCAGTTAGCAGTACCTCAGACCAAAGTGAACTAGCCCAGATATCTGCTACTTTAAAGTCAGCCAGCGTCATACTCACATCAATACCAATAATGATGGTATATCCATTTATACAGAAGTACTTCGTTCAAGGTGTCATGATTGGCTCACTGAAAGGCTAATTTAACAGTTTCTAAATATTAAAAAAATGAAAGAAGGTGAAGGCTTATGTTTACTTTTAAGGAGGTGGTAGCAAAGATATAAAAGACTTAAAGTTTATGTCACTTTTAATCATTTGATTTAATAAGAGGAGGATTTTTATATGAGTAAAAATGTAAAAAGATTGCTGTCATTCTTATTAGTCGTTGTGCTGGCAGTAGGTGTTTTACTGGCAGGGTGTGGCAATAAAAATTCATCATCCAGCAGTAGCAATACAAGCAAACAAGAACAAACGGCAACAAATAGCAAAGATCCACAAAACTTACATTTTAAATCAGATAAGCCATTAGAGTTCACTATGCTCTACAGCGACCATCCAAACTATCCGTATAAATCAGATTGGCTTTTGTGGAAGGCTATAAAAGATGCTACAAATGTATCATTAAAGCTTACAATAGTGCCTATGAGCGATTATAATCAGAAGAGGAGCCTTTTAATTAGCTCAGGTCAGGCACCAGAGATAATACCAAAGACTTATCCAGGGCAAGAAATACCATTTGTATCATCAGGAGCAATACTTCCAGTAAGTGACTATATAGATCAGATGCCTAACTTCTCAAGAGAAATAAAAGAGTGGGGACTTCAAAATGATATCAACTCATTGAAACAAGCAGACGGTAAGTTCTATGTGCTGCCTTTGTTGCATCAAACTTATACAATGCAGTATTCACTGGCTATAAGACAAGATATATTCGAAAAAAACAATATACCGATTCCAAACACATGGGATGAATTAGAATCGGCATTAAAGAAATTAAAGGAACTCTATCCTAATTCTATACCAATGTCAGACAGATGGCAAGGCAAAGCTTTAATAGGTGAAGCACTGCCGACATTTGGTGTGCCGATTGCAGGTAGCGATGGATTATTTGACTGGACACAGACATCAACAGTATTGTATAACAGTTCAAAAGATGATTGGGAATTTTATCCAACATCACAAGAATACAAAGATATGTTAACATACTTTAACAGGCTTGTAAAAGAAGGTCTTCTTGATCCAGCAAGCTTCACACAGACAGATGACCAAGCAATACAGAAGTTTGTAACTGGTAAATCATTTGTCATCATGACAAATACTCAGGAAATACAAAACATGATAAATAGAATGAATGAGACATTGGGTCAGGGTAACTTCAAAGTCACACAGATTTTGCCTCTTGCAGGTCCAAAAGGTGGAGTTATTGCTGGTAACCGTCTTGAAAACGGTATAATGATATCATCTAAAGCAAAAGATGATCCTAACTTCCCACAGCTACTTAAATTTGTAGACTGGTTATGGTACAGTGAAGCAGGTCAGACGCTTACAAGATGGGGCGTTGAAGGTGTAACTTATCAGAAAGTCAATGGCAAGTTCCAGCTTATGCCTGATGTAAACTACATGAATCTAAATCCAAGCGGTACAAAGAGCTTGCAGAAAGATTATGGATTCTCAGGTGGTGTATTCTGCCTGTTATATGGCGGACCAAAAGATCTTGCTGAATCAATGATGACACCAGAAGTAGCAAACTTTGAAAATCAAGTGAATACTCAAAGAAAACTGTTACCTGTAGCACCACCTGTACCATTTACTGAAAGTCAAAGAGAGCAGGCTAATATGTTAAGCCAGCCAATAGGTGATTATGTAGAACAAATGATGCTTAAATTTATAACAGGTGTTGCATCAATTGATAAAGATTGGAATAGCTATGTACAACAGGTTAATTCAAAAGGCGTTGATCAGTTAGTGAAGCTTACAAATGACGTATATCAAAGCTCAAAAGCTAAAATGAAATAAAATTAATATAAGTATTTGACTTTTCCCTTTGAGGGCTTCTGCCTTCAAAGGGAAAAATGTTAGGAGGAAAAATTGTGCTTTCAAAGTTAGAAAATGATAATATAAGTTTAAAAGAAGTGTATAAGGATTATTTTCCCATAGGAGCTGCTATAGCGGCAAGTGATTTGGAAGATGAAGGGCAGAGGGAAATTCTTTTAAAACATTTTAACAGCATAACGCCTGAAAACTCGCTTAAATTTGCAATCATACACCCAGAAGAAGATGAATATGCGTTTGATGATGGGGATAAAATTGTCAATTTTGCTGCAGAAAATAGAATGATGGTGAGGGGGCATACATTTGTATGGCACAATCAAGTTCCTGAATGGCTTTTTAAAGATGAATCAGGTGAAGCAGTTTCAAAGGAAATCTTAGTAGAAAGGCTTAAAGCGCACATCAATACATTGTGTAGAAGGTACAATGACAAGATATACGCATGGGACGTCGTAAATGAGGCTGTGGAGGATAAGAGCGACTTTTTATATAGGGACTCCCAGTGGTATAAGATAATCGGCGAAGAATATTTGGACTTGTCTTTTAAGATTGCAAGACAAGCATCACAAAATGCGGTTCTTTTTTACAACGATTATAACAATGAGAAGCCTGAAAAACTACATAAATCGTATAAGCTATTAAAATCAATGATTGACAGGGGAGTTCCAATTGACGGGATTGGGATACAGGGCCATTGGGATATACATGACAGAGACCTTTTTGACAATCTGAAAGCTGCCATAGAATTGTATGCTTCTTTAGGAGTAAAAATTCAGATAACAGAACTTGATGTTTCGATGTTTTCATTTGATGATAAGACAAGAAGTATTTTGAAGCCAACAGATGAAATGATTGAACAACAATCAAAAGTTTATAAAAAATTATTTGAAATATTCAGGTATTATAAAGAGGTAATTAGTGGTGTTACTTTTTGGGGTATAAGCGATAAACACACATGGAAAGACAATTTTCCGGTTAAAGATAGAAAAGATTGGCCGCTTCTTTTTGATGTCGATGGTAGACCTAAAAGTGCCTTTTACAGCATAATTGATTTTTAATAATCATTACATTTTATGGAGAGTGATGAGATTATGATGAATAATAGGGAATTAGTTAGCAGCATGTACGATTGCTGGCTTAGGTATGAACTTTGCGATGAAAAAGTACTTGATGGATATAAGGATTATTTTAAATATATTGTAGTTAAAAGCAATAATAGGATTATTAGCAATGCGGCCAATGAGCTAAAAAAAGCTTTATCGAATATTAAAGATGTTGATATAGAAATTATCGGCAACATGCCGGAGTCCAATTGCATTTTTGTAGGCACTCCAGATGATTTTAAGGCAGAAGGATTTGATATTGATTTGGAAAATGGACTTAAAAGTGAAGGCTATGCATTAAAGATAGTAGAAAAAAAAGGTCACAGTGTGTTGGTGGTAATTGGCGGAAGCGAAAAAGGCGTGCTATACGGTGTTTTTCACCTCATAAGATCTATATTTAGTGGTAAAACTTTGAAAGATGCATTGTGCATTGATAATCCTCAAAATGCTTTTAGGATATTAAATCATTGGGACAATATGGATGGAAATATCGAAAGAGGATATGCAGGTAAATCCATCTTCTTTAAAGATAATCGCATAGTCCAAGATCTTTCGAGGATAAAAGATTATGCAAGGCTACTTGCTTCTATTGCAATAAATGGCGTTGTAATAAATAATGTCAACGTCCATCAGCAAGAAACTAAGCTTATTACAGATGAATTTTTGCCTGATGTAAAAAGGATCGCAGATGTCTTTAGAGATTACGGTATAAAGACGTATTTAAGCATAAATTTTGCATCACCTGTTGAGATAGGTGGTCTTTCTACTGCAGACCCGCTTGACGATGAAGTTAAGAATTGGTGGAAAGATGTAGCATCAAAAATATACAGCTACATTCCAGACTTCGGTGGATTTTTAGTAAAAGCAGATTCAGAGTTTAGACCTGGACCATTCACATACGGACGCAATCATGCAGATGGTGCAAATATGCTGGCTGAAGCATTAAAGCCATATGGCGGTATTGTCATCTGGAGGACTTTTGTATATAACTGCATGGTAGACTGGAGAGACCGTTCTACAGATAGAGCAAAAGCAGCTTATGACAATTTCAAGCCGCTAGATGGAAAATTCATGGATAATGTCGTCTTGCAAATAAAAAATGGCCCGATGGATTTTCAGATAAGGGAACCTATTACACCATTGTTTGGTGCAATGGAGAAGACAAATGTTTTTATGGAGTTTCAGATTACTCAAGAGTATACAGGACAGCAGAAGCATTTATGCTACCTTGTGCCCCTTTGGAAGGAAGCTTTAGACTTTGATACATTTGCGAAAGGCGAAGGCTCGTTTGTAAAGAGAGTCGTAAATGGCAGCCTATTTGGAGCAAAATACGGCGGAATTGTCGCTGTAGCAAACATAGGCGATAGCCAATGCTGGACAGGACATCCTCTTGCACAATCAAATCTCTTCGGTTTCGGAAGGATTGCATGGAATCCAGACCTTTCGTCAAGAGAGATAGCTGAAGAATGGGTTAAACTTACATTTGGGTGCGAAGAAGAGGTTTTGGAGACGGTTGTACCAATGCTGCTGGAATCCAGGGAGATATACGAGGAGTATACAAGCCCTCTTGGGATAGGATGGATGGTAAACCCGGGTCACCATTACGGCCCTAATGTTGATGGCTATGAATATTCCCATTGGGGAACGTATCACTACGCAGATTTTAGAGGGATAGGCGTTGACCGTACTGTCGCAACGGGGACAGGTTATACGGCGCAGTACAAAGAGCCTGTTGCGAAAATGTACGAAAATATCGATACATGTCCTGATGAGCTTTTGCTTTTCTTCCATCATGTGCCTTATGACCACAAATTGAAATCAGGGAAAACTGTGATTCAGCATATTTACGACACCCATTTTGAAGGAGTGGAAAGGGCAGAAAAACTAAGGGAATCTTGGATGAAGTTAAAAGGGAAAATAGACGACGAGATATTTAAAGCCGTGTTAGAAAGATTAGACATACAGGTTGTTGATGCTAAAGAGTGGAGAGATGTTGTAAATACCTATTTTTACAGAAAGACAGGCATAAAAGATGAACATGGAAGGAAAATTTATGAATAACCGTCTTAGGCAAAGCTTGAGATAGAAATACGGTAAAAATCTAAAAATTTGGATTATAAAGTTAGTTGATTGATTGGAGGAAGTTTATTATGATTAATATAGCCATCATTGGCGCAGGCAATATTTCTTCTGCTCACATACAGGGCTTTTTAGAGTTTAAAGATAGGTGCAAAATCGTAGCAATATCAGACATCTACAGAGATAAGGCAGAAGAAAAGAAAAGGCGGTTCGGTTTAAATGATGCTATTGTATATGACGATTACAAAAAGATACTGGAGATGGAAGATGTTGACGTTGTCGACATATGTACACCGCCTTACACACATGCAGACATTGCAGTAGATAGTTTAAATGCTGGAAAGAATGTAATCGTAGAAAAACCAATGGCAGCATCATTAGAAGAGTGCGACAGGATGATAGAAGCGTCAATGAAAAACAAAAAACTCTTGTCGGTAATAGCACAGAATCGCTTCAGGACTCAATTTATGAAATTAAAAAAGATCGTTGAGTCAGGTCTGGCAGGAGATGTAGTACATGCACAAGTAGACTCATTTTGGTGGAGAGGTCATTCGTACTACGATCTGTGGTGGAGAGGTACATGGGAAAAAGAAGGTGGAGGATGCACATTAAATCACGCAATACACCATATAGACATGCTTATATGGCTTTTAGGAATGCCTGAAGAAGTACAGGCTGTCATGAACAATGTAGCACATGACAACGCAGAAGTTGAAGACATATCAATAGCGATACTTAAGTATAAAAGTGGTGCATTAGCACAGATAACCAGTTCAGTAGTTCATCATGGAGAAGAGCAGCAGATAATACTTCAAGGGAAAAAGGCGAGGATATCTGTTCCATGGAAAGTATATGCATCTACAGCATCAAGCAATGGTTTTCCATCAGGCAGAGATGAAGAATTAGAAAAGAAGATACAGGACTACTATGACAGCTTGGAAGAAACGAAGTACAGCGGTCATACTCCACAAATAGATGATGTATTAAAGGCATTAGAATCAGAACATGAAATCTTGGTAAAAGGCAGTGACGGAAGGAATGCCTTAGAGCTTATAACGGCTATCTACAAAGCAGCAACAACAAGAGAAGTTGTAAAGCTTCCACTTAAAAAAGATGATCCATTTTATACAGTAGATGGCATAATGTCAAGTGTACCTCATTTTTATGAGAAAAAAACGTTTGTAGAAAATTTCAATGACGAGCGCATAACATTTGGAAGAGATATTAAGTAAATGTGGGGAGGAATACCAAATGAGCAAAGAAAACGGTATGTACTATATGCCAGAAAGCAGGGCTAAAAAAGTCTGCAGTGAAGGAGATTTTGAATTTGCAGCGATTGGATTAGATCATGGACACATATATGGAATGACAAAAGGACTAATAGAAGCCGGAGCACAGGTAAAATGGGTATATGACAAAGACCCAGAGAAAGTTGAAAGATTCATAAAAGCATTTCCTACTGCCAAAAAGGCTCGCAGCGAAGATGAAATACTGATGGATAACTCAGTTAAATTGGTAGCAAGTGCAGCTATACCATCAGAAAGGTGCGATATAGGCTTAAAAGCTATGGATGCTGGCAAAGACTACTTTGCAGACAAGCCGCCTATGACAACAAGAGAGCAACTGGAGCAAGCTAAAGACAAAGTGAAAAAGACGAAGAGAAAATATGCTGTCTACTATGGTGAAAGGCTTCACAATGAAGCATCTGTCTATGCAGGACAATTGGTAGAAAAAGGGGCAATAGGACGAGTAATACAAGTCATTGGCATGGGACCACATAGAGAAGGAAAAGGAAGGCCTGATTGGTTCTACGAAAAGGATAAATTTGGAGGAATACTGTGCGATATAGGAAGCCATCAGATAGAACAGTTTTTGTTTTTCACAGGTGCAAAAGATGCTAAGGTCCAATCGGCGAAAGTGGCAAATTACAATCACAAGCAATATCCCACATTTGAAGATTTTGGCGATGTGACGCTTATTGGAGATAATGGTGCAACAGGCTATTTTAGGCTTGACTGGTTTACTCCAGATGGCCTTGGCACATGGGGAGACGGAAGGCTATTTATATTAGGAACAGATGGATATATAGAGCTTAGAAAGTACATCGATGTTGCTAGAGAAAATACGACAGACCACGTGTACCTGGCAAATAAAGATGGCGAATATCATATGGATGTAAAGGGGAAAGTCGGATTTCCTTTCTTTGGTGAATTAATACTGGACTGCTTAAACAGGACAGAAAATGCCATGACGCAAGAGCATATATTTAAAGCTATAGAGCTGGCATTAGATGCACAGACTAGTGCTGTAAAAGTGGAATAAATAAAATAATGAGGTCCTATCTATATTTCTGCTGGTAGGACCTCGATAGATAAGGAGTGTTGTGATTTGGAAAACAAATCTTTTTATGCGCATCACAGCGCATTTGGAGCTTTTTCAAGTTTTGTGATTGGAAAATGCGGTAAGGGCGGTGGCGTTGTACTAAATGATGTGCGGCCGCCTGAGAACAATGTCTATATTGGATACAAAATAGATGGAGTGATAAACCTACTTCCATTTATTAAAGATGATACAAAAAATGCTGAGGAAGAGTTTACAGGAGAAGTCTCTACAAACAAAAAAGAAAAAAATATAAAAGTTTTTAAAGAAGATGAAATAGAAAGAGAGTTAGGATGGGCATCAGACACATGGACTGCTGGAAACTTTAGATTTTCAATACTTACTCCATTTGGATACGTCAAAGATCCTGCAGTGATGGATGAAAATGAGAAAAAACTCGCATTGGCTCCTGTTATATTTGTGCAGTTAACGATGGACAACACTGACAGCGATAAGGATGCTGAGATGATATTTGGGTTTGAAGGGCCTAAAAGGATACTGTCTGAGCTTACAGATGGAAAGTACTTAGGTGGTGCCTTTGAAAGAAAGTATGGTTTTGCCATCAAAAAAAGTGATGATGTAAGGGAACTGTCAAGACTTGATATTTTAACGTCATGGGCAAATGATAACTATCAAAACCACGGTCTTGGTAGAGCACCTTCTTTGATATTTAAAGTTCCTGCAGGTACAAAAAAGACATATACCGTAGCATTAGCAACATATCAAAGTGGAATTATAACGACGGGAATTGATACTGAGTTTTACTATACTTCTGTGTTTAAGTCGCTAGAGGATGTCCTTGCGTTTGGTCTTGACAATGTTGATTATTATATAAATTTGGCTAGAGAAAGGGATGAAGAGCTTAAGAAAAGCGGACTCAATGAATACAGGCAGTTTTTGCTAGCTCATGCTACTCACAGCTATTATGCCAGCACTGAGCTTCTGAAAAGAACTGATGGTACGCCTCTATGGGTTGTAAATGAAGGCGAGTATATAATGATAAATACATTTGATTTGACAGTTGACCATGTTTTCTGGGAAATGAGATTTCACCCGTGGACTATTACAAATACGCTGGACTTGTACGTGGAAAATTACAGCTACAAGGACCAAGCAGGTCTTGCATTTACACATGATATGGGTGTTGCAAATGGCTTTTCTAAAAAAGGTTATTCATCTTATGAACTTCCTAACCTTACAGGGTGCTTCAGCTATATGACTCATGAGGAGCTTTTAAACTGGGTGCTGACAGGTTCTGTCTATGCCATAAAAATGAACGACAAAGAATGGCTTAATAAGAACATGGATGTTTTTTCTGAATGTTTTGATTCCATCATTGCAAGGGATAAGAATAACGACGGGATAATGGATGTGGACAGTTCAAGATGCCAAAATGGCTCAGAGATAACTACTTATGACAGCCTTGATGAAAGCCTTGGTCAGGCAAGAAATAATTTATACCTTGGCGTAAAGACGTGGGCAGCGTATGTAGTACTTCATGGACTATTTAATGAAAATGGATTGGAAGAAAAGGCGAAAAAAGCGTTAGAAAAGGCGAAAGAGGCTGCAAGTACAATTGTTGGCAAGTTTGACACAGAAAATCAGTATATCCCTGCTGTATTTGAAAATGGCAATACATCTAGGATAATACCGGCTGTTGAGGCGTTGGTTTATCCGTACGTTGTAGGATATACTGACTTTGTAAGCGAGGTAGGAGTTTTTGGTGAGCTTATAAAGGTATTGAAGAAGCATGTTATGACGATTATGAAACCGGGTATATGCATAGATGAAGTATCTGGTGGCTGGAAGCTTTCCTCAACAAGCAAGAATACATGGAACAGCAAGATATTCTTGTGTCAATATGTCATAAAAGACGTGCTTAATATAGACTTTGGAGATAAAGAGGTTGAGTGGGATAGGGTACATGCAATGTGGCAACAGGTGTCTTGCAGTGAAGATTGTGCTACAGATCAGGTTAACAGCGACACAGGTACACCTAGAGGAAGTCGCCTCTATCCGAGGCTTGTAACCAGCATACTGTGGATGAAATAAATTACTTAACATAATTTCGGGGGGCTTAACATGGTAAAAATAAAGATACCAAAAAATTCTGATGGCAAAAAATTCACTAGTATATGGAGATATTGCGTAGGTACAGGAAGATTGGGACTTGCGCTGCAAAAAGAGTATATTGATACTTTAAAATTTGTGAAAGAAAATATAGACTTTAAGTATATACGCGGACATGGACTTTTGTGCGACGATGTGGGTATTTACCGTGAAGACGTAGTAGGCAATGACATAAGGCCGTTTTACAATTTCACATATATAGATAGAATCTTTGATTCATTTTTGGAATTAGGGATAAAGCCTTTCGTCGAAGTTGGATTTATGCCTAAAAAATTAGCGTCCGGCACACAGACAGTATTTTATTGGGAGGGAAATGTAACTCCTCCCAAAGATTATGAAAAGTGGAGCAATCTTGTAAAAGCTGTTGTTTCACATTTCATTTCTAGATATGGTATAGATGAAGTTTTAAAGTGGCCGTTTGAGATATGGAATGAACCTAACTTAAAAGAATTTTGGAAAGATGCAGATCAAAAGGAGTATTTTAAGCTCTACAAGGTTACTGCAAAGGCGATTAAAGAAGTGAATGAAAATCTACAAGTTGGAGGTCCAGCTATATGCGGCGGATCTGACTACTGGATAGAAGACTTTTTGAATTTCTGCCATGAGGAGAGTGTTCCTGTTGATTTTGTGTCGCGCCATGCATATACATCTAAACAGGGAGAGTACACTCCGCATCTTATATACCAAGAGATCATGCCGCCAACATATATGCTGGATGAATTTAAGAAAGTAAGAGAAATGATAAGAAATTCACCTTTTCCAAATCTTCCTTTTCACATAACAGAGTACAATACATCTTACAGCCCGTTAAATCCTGTACATGACACGCCTTTTAATGCGGCGTATCTTGCGAGGATTTTAAGTGAAGGCGGAGATTACGTTGACTCATTTTCATATTGGACATTCAGCGATGTGTTTGAGGAGAAGGATGTTCCAAGATCGCAGTTTCATGGAGGATTTGGACTAGTTGCATTAAATAAGATACCAAAGCCGACTTTCCACATGTTTAAGTTTTTCAATTCTATGGGTGAAGAAGTGCTTTACAGAGATGAACATATGCTTGTGACGAGAAGAGATGATGGTTCAGTTGCACTTATAGCTTGGAATGAGATAATGGAGAAGACAGAAAATCCAGATAAAGAATACGATCTAGAAATACCGATTGGATTCAAAGATGTCTTTATAAAGAAGCAGATGATTGATGAAGATCACGGCAATCCTTGGGGTACGTGGATACACATGGGAAGGCCGAGATTTCCAAGCAAAGAGCAAATTAGAACTTTAAGAGATATTGCGAGGCCGGAAATCAAAACAGGTAAAGTCACATCAGATGATGGCTATATCAATTTGAAATTTAAATTGGAAAAAAATGCTGTGGCATTGTTTGAATTGACTGAAGTAATAGATGAATCAAGCACGTATATAGGACTTGATGATAGCAAGATAAACGGATATTGATGTGATTTAGGAGGGTAAAAAAATGGGACTTTTTGATATGCCATTACAAAAACTTAGGGAATACACCGGTACAAACCCATGTCCGGAAGATTTTGATGAATACTGGGATAGAGCTATAAATGAGATGAGGTCAGTTGATCCCAAAATTGAACTTATTCCAAGCCAATTTCAAGTGCCGTTTGCGGAATGCTATGACTTGTACTTTACCGGTGTGCGGGGCGCAAGGATACATGCAAAGTATATAAAGCCTAAAACAGATGGAAAGCATCCTGCACTAATAAGATTTCATGGATATTCGTCAAATTCAGGGGACTGGAATGACAAATTAAATTATGTGGCTGCAGGTTTTACAGTTGTGGCGATGGATGCAAGAGGCCAAGGTGGTCTATCTGAAGATGTTGGCGGTGTAAAAGGAAATACTCTTAATGGACATATAATCAGAGGATTAGACGACGACGTTGACAACTTGTTATTCAGGCATATTTTTCTAGATACTGCACAATTGGCAGGAATAGTAATGAATATGCCTGAAGTTGATGAAAATAGAGTTGGAGTCATGGGGCCATCACAAGGCGGAGGTTTAGCATTGGCATGCGCATCCTTAGAACCCCGTATACGCAAAGTCGTATCTGAATATCCTTTCTTATCTGATTATAAGAGGGTATGGGATTTAGATCTTGCAAAAAACGCATACCAAGAGATTACAGACTATTTTAGGCTTTTTGATCCTAGACATGAAAGAGAAAATGAGGTGTTTACTAAGCTTGGCTATATAGATGTTAAGAATCTGGCGAAGAGAATAAAAGGCGATGTGTTGATGTGTGTAGGATTGATGGATCAAGTTTGTCCGCCATCAACTGTTTTTGCGGCATACAACAATATAAAATCAAAGAAGGATATAAAAGTATATCCTGATTACGGCCATGAGCCTATGAGGGGATTTGATGATTTAGCTATGCAATTTTTACTGGAGCTTTAAACGTTAAAAGTATGAGGAGATTTGATATAGTCAGATCTCCTCATACAATATTTTTTATCAATTTTTTGTATTCACTTACATTTAAACCTGTATACTTTTTAAAGCACGATGAAAAGTAATTTGGGTCTTGTATGCCTACGGCATTAGCGATTTCAAATGATTTCATGTTCTTCTCTTTAATAAGGCTTATTGCTTTTTCCATTCTTTTGTTTGTCAGATATTCTATGAAGTTTATGCCTGTCTCTTTTTTAAATGTCCTGCTTAAATAGCTTGGATTCAGGTAAAAGTGCTTAGCAACGTACGACAGCGAAAGATTGCTATCGCTGATATTTTCCTCTATAAATTTTTTAACATTATCAATCAAATTATTGATATTGCTTATCTGCTCTTTGTTTACTGCCTTAATCGTATTTTTTACAGTTGTTGATATATATTCAATCATGTCAGGCAACGTCTCTATATTTATGATTTTGTTGTAAGACTCTACCTCAGACAAATATATATCATCAAAGTTTTCTTTTAGCTCCAATGATACAGAGAAGCAAATTGATATAATGTTTAATGCTGTAACGCGGATTAACTTAATTACATTTTCGCTTTTAAGATCTATATTAGAAAACACATCTTTTACAATATTTATTGCATCGTTTTCTAAGCCTGATTTCATGTAAAATCTCAATTCGTTAAACAGATGATTAGTGTCAAGCCCAGTTTTGCTTTCTGTGAATTGTACATCTCTATAATGTATGACATTATTGTTGCCAACTGCTATGCGATAGTTTAATGCATCTATTGCTTCAATGTACGATACTTTTATGTCGCTTAACTCTCCTTTTATATTTCCTATGCCTATATTTACAATGCAGTCAACATCTTTGATGATTTTATTTTTCAACCTTATACAGATTTTATACAGATCTAATTTTTCATCGTTGTTTAAGATGATAATTCTATTCATTGAATCAGTGAAGACAATGATCCTTTTCAAATCTTTAAAATAATTTTTTACATAATTAGTCACTTTAAAATTTTGAATCAGACGAGATTCTTCGTTTACATCATTTGAATTGATAATCTCTAAAGCGGCAACTTGATAAATGCTGCCATCCAGAGACATATCGAAAAATTCTAACTTTTCATTTATCAAATTGTCATCTAAATTGCCACTTATCAGCTCATTTAAAAACCGCTCTCTTAAATAAGGCAGATTATCGTAAAGCTGTCTTTTTAATTCTTCAAATTCTTCCTTCTCTTTTCTTTCACTTTCTATGACTGCTTTTAGCTTAGATGCAGTATTTAAGACTTCATCTTCGTCTATCGGCTTAAGCAAAAAGTCAGATATACCTATTTTTACGGACTTTTGAGCGTAATTAAAGTCATTGTAGCCTGTTAGGACGACAATCTTTATTGTAGGATATTTTTGTAAAATAGATTCGCTAAATTTTATGCCGTCAATTCCGGGCATTTTTATGTCTGTAAAGACTACATCTGGTTTAAGTTCATCTATTAGTTTAAATCCTTCCTCCGCATTTGATGCTTCGCCTGCTATTTCCATTCCAAGCGTGTTCCAATCAATACAACCTTTTAATAGATTTCTTTCAAGATACTCATCATCAATAATAAGCACTTTTATCTTATCATTTATCATTCTGATCCTCCTTATTTTTCGGGATAGTTATTTCAATCTTTGTTCCTTCATCTATTTTGCTGTAAATTTTTACTACATCTGCAGAATTGTAATATATTTTTAACCTTTCTATTGTTGATTTAAGACCAACGCCTTTAGACATGCCGCTTTCGATTTCTCTTATCTTTTCTTCACTCATGCCTTTTCCATTGTCTTCCACCATAAGTATAATTTGATTATCACCATATAAAGCTTTTATTGAAATGATTCCATGACCTTCTTTATTTCTCACGCCGTGGTTCAATGCATTTTCGACCAATGGCTGCAATATAAGCTTAGGTATTTTATAGTTTAATACTCGCTCATCAATATTCATTACAACGCTAAATTTATCCCCAAACCTTATTTTTTGTATTGTAAGATAATTGTTTATTATGTCAAGCTCTTCTTTTATGGTGATTTCCTCATTGCCATTAATCAAAAAAGATCTATAAAATTTACCCAATGCCTTGACAATCTTGCTGGCATTTTTAGTGTCTCCCATCAATATAAGGGCGCTTATTGCGTCAAAAGAATTAAATAGAAAATGCGGCTTAATCTGCGATTGCATTACGTCCAGTTCCAATTTTCTTTTCATCTTTTGCTCGCTAATGATGTCGCCAATTAATTTTTTGATTTCATCGATCATCTTGTTATAAACATCTTTTAGCATCCCTATCTCATCATTGCCGGTTATAATATTTACCTTTTCAAATTTTCCATCCTTTATTCCCTTCATGGAGTTTACCAGCTTTATTATAGGCTGTGTGATAAACAGCGATATAAACAATAGCCCTAAAATAAGCAAAATAATATTTATTATTATTACTAATAGAAGTATTATATTGTATATCAAAAATTGACTGTTAAGCTCATTAAATGGCGTGACGCTTATTATATTCCAGCCGAATCTGTTTTTTAAATCTGATATTATATACACTTTACCATCTATCTTCTTTATAGTTGAATTATTAGGTTCTATATAATTGAATATCTCGTCATTTAAACTTTTGCTTATATTAGTTGGCTCTACTATACTGTTACCCTTCTCGTCTTTTAGTATAATGCTTGATGTATAAGTATTGATGGCACTGTTTATATATTTATTTAAATATGATTCTGATATATTTATTATCATTATGCCTGAAGGCTTTTGCGTATTTATATCATTTATTATTCTGATGAAAGAGACATAACCCTGGTTGCTTTTATTATTCTCCAGCAAACCGCCTCCGTTTACTTCCAAAATGTATCCACCTTTTAAACCTAATAACCTATTATACCAATTTGTAGACTGTATCATAGGTAAACTTATGCTTTTAAAAGAAATATTATCAACAAAGTATTCGTTTCCTTTAGTATCAAATATATAGATAGACGAAATAAAATCGCTGAAATTCAAGAAATCTGCTAAATACTTGCTCATTGGCTGTATAAAGTTAGCATTATTGCCAGCATTGCCGCTTGAAAGAGCAGCTTGCAAAAGTTGGCTCGAAATCAGTATTTTTGACTGGTTATCAACTGAATTGATTAACGATTCAATATTAGAATTAATGTTCGAAACAATTTCGTTTGAAACCTGCATAACTTTATTGTTTGTAATGTTATTATTTATCTCTTTGTATGCTATCGAAAGAAAAGAAATCGAAATTATTAAAACAAACATATAATACAAAATTATTTTGGTTGAAATATTAAGATCGCCAAATTTTTTAATAAACCTTTTTAACATAACATTAACTCCCTTGGAGTAAAGTAATAAAAATAATTATTACAAAAACGTGAATTTTAAAATTATTGTGGATTTGTACATCATAAAATCTAAACTAATAATTTCAGCAAAAGATATCTATAAATTATTTTAACACATTTAACGAAAAATTGTAATGATTTTTGTTTATATAGTAAACAAACAAAGTAAAAAAATCAAAGATTGTGGTAAAAAAATTATATTCATAATGACGGTATAGTATTTTATCATATAAATGTAAACAATTTTAAAATTATTTATTTTAGAAAGGATGTGCGGTAATGAAGAGGTTTAAAAAATTAATATTGATTGTGTTATCTTTATTGCTGGTACTTAGTGCATCAGCATGTGGTTCTAATGGTTCAAACAGCTCGAATGCTTCAAATTCATCGAAGTCTTCAAGCTCGTCAGAAAAGATAACGCTTACCTATTGGAATATCTTTACTGGTGAGCCTGCAAAGACAAAAGTCAAGGAGATTATTGATCAGTGGAATAAAGAAAATCCAAATGTGCAAATTGTTGAAAGCGTTACTGAAAACGATGCTTACAAGACAAAGATTAAGACTGCAATTGCTGCAAATGAAGCACCTGATATATTTCAAACATGGGCTGGTGGATTCTCACAGCCGTTTGTTGAATCTGGAAAAGTTCTTGCGTTAGACAGCTATTTAAATGATGGTACAAAAGATCAAATGTTACCAGGAGCCTTGGATAACATCACATATGATGGGAAAATATACGGTTTAGTTTATGATCAACAAGCTAGTGTACTTTATATAAATAAAGAATTGTTCGACAAATACAATGTAAAGGTTCCAACGACATTCAGTGAATTGATTGATGCAATAAAGACTTTCAAATCAAAAGGAATAACTCCATTTGCACTTGGTGAAAAAGATGAATGGCCAGGTATGTGGTACTATGATATGATAGCACTTCGTGAAGGCGGTGTGCAGCTTACTAGAGATGCATTGAATGGCAAAACATCATTTGATAACCAAGCTTTTATAGATGCGGCTCAGAAACTTCAAGAGATGGTTGATGCAGGTGCGTTTGATCCTGGATTTATGGGCCTTACAAGAGATGAAGCTACAGCAGAATTTAATCAAGGAAAAGCTGCTATGTACTTTGGAGGAAACTTTGATGCAGCAGCATTTGATTCAGATCCATCATCACTTGTAAAAGGAAAAATAGAAGCTGTAAGATTCCCAAGTATAGAAGGCGGTAAAGGTGACCCAACAGAGTATATAGGTGGCGGTGCAGATGCTTTAATGGTTAGTGCGAATTCAAAGCATAAAGATGAAGCTGTTAAAGCTGCGAAATATCTTGCAAAGCATTTGTCTGATATGGAGTATCTGATTGGTGCTGGATTGCCTATGTTCAAATACGATAATGTTGATCAATCACAAGTTTCACAACTTCAAATACAAATAATGAATAACGTTGTTGCAAATGCAAAAGGAAATGTTCCTGCATGGGATTTGTACCTAATGGGTGATGATGCTCAGACACATAAGGATTTAGTTGCTCAATTATTTGCAAAACAAATTACACCACAAGATTATGCAAAACAAATGCAACAGAAGATAAATGGTAAGTAATATTATTTGATGAATTTCCTGCTAATTATTTGATAATTAGCAGGAAATTATTTAACGGCGCACAAAGATAACTACTGTTGATAGTGTATATGCGTTTCTACTATTTTTGTTAGGAGGTTTTTCTATGGAAAAAATTTTGAGCGATAAGAAAGCGATATTTCTTTTCGTCTTTCCTGCATTTTTAGTTTTTTTGGTTATTGTATTGCTTCCGATATTTTTTTCTTTTTATTACAGCTTATTAAAGTGGGACGGTTTTAGCAAAGGAGTTTTTATTGGACTGCAGAACTATAAAAATTTATTTATTAATAACACAGATGGGTTTATTGTTTCTGTCAAAAATTCATTTATATTGGCGGTTCTTTCTGTGTTTATTCAGCTGCCTATTTCTCTTTTACTTGCATTGATATTATCAAGAGGAATTAAAGGTGAGAAATTTTACAGGACAGTGTATTTTATACCTGTTATATTGTCGACGGTTGTTATAGGTCAGCTTTGGATGAAGATATACAATCCTAACTATGGACTATTGAATTTTATACTGACTAAAATTGGCTTACAATCTCTTACAAATCAGTGGCTTGGAAATACAAAAACAGCACTTGGCGCGGTATTTGTTCCGATTTTGTGGCAGTACATTGGCTATCACATGCTATTAATGTATGCGTCTGCAAAATCGATACCTACAGATATATACGAAGCTGCAAAAATTGACGGTGCAACAGAATCGCAGATCGCATTCAGGATAACAATACCTCTTATGAAACCTATATTGAAAGTTTGCGTCATATTTGCTGTTATAGGTTCTTTTAAGGCATTTGATTTAATCTATGTTTTGACTAATGGCGGACCATTACATGCCAGCGAAGTTCCGTCAACATTGATGTACAACATGATATTCTTTAGATATCAATATGGTTATGGTAGTGCAATGGCTATATTTATCATTTTAGAGTCGTTAATTGGAACAGTAATCATACAAAAATTATTTGGAAAAGACGAGGCATATTAAAGGTGGTGTTAAAATTGGAAAATATAGCAAATAAGAATAATAAAAGAGGCATGAAAAAAATTGGATTTTATTTGTTGGAGGCTATGCTTGTTATTTGGGCAATAATACAGCTATATCCTTTATTTTGGCTATTCTTATTCTCTGTAAAAAATAATACTGAGATTTTCGGGGGTAATATTCTTGGATTTCCTCGTATTTGGCAGTGGTCTAACTATTCTGAGGCACTATCCAGTGGTAATGTAGGCAGGTATTTCATAAATAGTTCCATAGTCACAGTTTTAACTATTGTCATATCCAGCATTTTGGTGGCAACAAGCGCTTATGCGATTGTTAGGATGAAGTGGAAATATAGCAAACTTGTCCTTACGATATTTTTGATGGGCATGATGGTGCCGATACATGCCACACTGCTTCCGTTATTTATAATTTTGAAGAATTTAAACCTGCTTAACACGTATGCATCGCTAGTAATACCATATGTCGCATTCGCTATACCTATGGGAATATTTATTTTGACAGGCTTCCTTTATACTATACCACGAGAATTAGAGGAATCGGCATTTCTAGATGGATGTAGCATATACAAATCATTTTATTACATTATATTGCCGCTTATAAGGCCGGCATTAGCGACAATAGCGATTTTCACCTATTTGTCGACGTGGAATGAGCTAATGTTTGCAAATACTTTTATAAACGATGATGCTATAAAAACATTGACAGTTGGTATCATGTCTCTGTCAGGACAATATCAAACTGAATGGGGACCAATTGGTGCCGGACTTGTAATTGCTACGATTCCTACAATTTTAATATATGTTTTGCTTAGCGAACAAGTGCAAAAGAGCCTTGTAGTAGGAGCGGTAAAGGGGTAAAATTATAATAGTGTTATTTAAAAAATATTTAATTGAAGGAGATAATGGAAGTGAGAGTAAGCTTTAATTATTATCCTCACGGTAAGAGAAAAGCCTTGACAATGAGTTATGATGACGGTCAGGTTTACGACAGAAAATTGGTTGAGATATTCAACGAATACGGCATCAAAGGAACATTCAATTTAAATTCAGGTAAGTTTGATACAGAACCTTATGTATCTAGAGATGAGATAAAAGAATTGTATAAAGGACATGAAGTAGCAGTCCATTCACTAGATCATCCTTATTTGACGTTGATACCTTCGGAAGAACTGGTCTATCAGATAATGGAAGATAGGAGAAACCTTGAATCACTTGTAGGCTATCAGGTACGTGGTATGGCATATCCTTATGGTGACTACAACGATATAGTGCTAAACAGTCTTGCATCATTTGGCATAGAGTATTCCAGAACTGTTAGGTCGACTAAAAGCTTTAGGATACCTAATAATTTTTTAGAATGGCATCCAACTTGCCATCATGATCAAGATGTAATAGAAAAGCTAAAGGAATTTAAAAGCCTAAAAGAATGGGAGCAGATGCCATTGTTTTACGTTTGGGGGCATAGCTTTGAGTTTGAGAGAAATGACAATTGGGAATTGATAGAAGAATTCTGCAAGATGGCATCGTTTGATGAAACCGTGTGGTATGCTACCAACATTGAAATAATGGATTATATAAATGCGCTTAAAAGCTTAAAGTTTAGCGCTGATGGCAGCATGGTATATAATCCATCAGCAATACCTGTGTGGATTGGAGTAGATGGTGAGCCGGTAAAGATAGATCCTGGTGAGAAAATTTATCTAAAATAGCATGTATATATAAAATCATCCACGATTGTCATTAGTAAGGCGATTTAGTGGATGATTTTTTATTGCTTAATAAATAAGTTTTCTGACCGATATATCTAATAGAGGAGGTGATAGCGTGAAAAAGATGGTGGTATTTGCGCTTTCAGTCGCAATTGTTGCGGGTTCCATATCGCTTGCTGCCGCAAAGCCAAGAGAAAATCATAGAAATACTTTAAGACAAGCAAATGCCGTAACTGTAAAAAGCGAAGATAGACAAGAAGTATCTTTTGGTAAAAGTAATGAGGCAAAGTATACAAAATTTGCCGGAAAGGTTAGGGCTAAAGGAAAAGAAATCAAGTTTGATGTTCCTCCAGTCATCAAAAGCGGTACAACGTTGATTCCGGTGCGGGCTGTTGTCAAGAGTCTAGGTGCAAGCGTAAATTGGGACGCTGCATCAAATACTGTTACAATAACAAAAGGAGACAGAACTATTGTATTTGACTTAAATAACTCAAAAGTATATGTAGATGATGCCGAAGTAAGTATAGAAATTCCTCCGATGACAATCAATAATAGAACGTTTGTCCCGATAAGATTTATCGCTGAAATCTTGGGAGAAAAAATAAATTATGATAATAACACGGGTAATATCGACATTGAAGATGATAATACGCAAAACAGCACTGTATCGCAAGATGTCTATGGACAAACAGATGAAACAGTTATACAGGATGTCTATGGATCTAATAATACAGATAATACAGACAACACAGTTGTAAACAGTGTATATGATGAACAGGATTAAAAGAGAATTTATAAAAAGATACTCAAAGGTGAGTATCTTTTTATAGCATCTTTTTAATTGATTTTTTTATTTTGAATTTTTGAGTATTATTTATGCAGTCATTCCGCCTACTACTTCTAAAGCAATTCCTGTGATGAAAGAAGCTTTTTCTGAAGCTAAAAATAGTACTGCTTCAGATACATCTTTAGGCTCACTATAGCGACCTAGAGGAACTGATTTAGTTAAAAATTCTTTAGCAGCTTGCGAATCTTCTGGATTAAATTCTTTTTCTAAAGATCTCATCATGCGTGTATTAACTAATGCAGGGCATACAGCATTGACGCGTATTCCAAGACCTGCATATTCTACTGCAGCTGTTTTTGTGAGAGCTATGACGGCAGCTTTTGATGCATTATAAGCACTTGTATTAGGCATACCCTTTAAACCTGCAATAGAAGACGTATTTATAATTGAACCGAATCCTTGCTCTTTCATGACACGCAATACGTACTTTAATCCGTAAAAGACACCTTTTATGTTTACATCAATGATTAAATCAAGTGAATCCGATGGATAATCTGTTATTGGCGCAACTTTTCCTTCTACACCTGCATTGTTAAAAAACACATCAATCTTTCCAAAATGATCTTTTGCTTTTTTTACATATTGTTGAACTTGCTCTTCTTTGCTTACATCTGCACATATTAGAAGGTAATTTTCTTTTTGTAAATTCAGATCTTGTGCTGTTTTTTCAAGAGCATCCATGTTTAAATCAACTAAAGCTAATTTAGCTCCCTCTGCAGCAAATGATTTAGCAGTTTCTTTGCCTATTCCACCAGCAGCTCCTGTAATCAATACAACTTTATCTTGAAAAGTCATTAGTAGATTCTCTCCTTTTAAAATTAATTTGCAAAATCAATACTATACAATTTTTTCTAACTTGTCAATAGATGTTTAGTGTTATGGTAAAAATAATCAATACATTGCGTCGATATGGTGTGACAGCAACAATGTGTGGATTAGACTATCTGGAAGAGTTGAATTTTCAGATGATGTAAAAATAAAAACAAAAATTCTTGATGATAATCCATTTATAAAATCAATTTATAAGTCACCTTACAATCCAGAGTTTGCGATATTTTATTTAGACGAGGCTATGGCAACCATTTCTGATTTTTCAGGTCAGCCACCTAAGCAATATACACTTTGATTAATGTAATGATAAGTTATGTGGCATTTTAAACGATGCCTTGTAACTTATCATTATTGATGCTTGATAGATTGGATGAATGGTAAGTTGTACTTTACAAAAATTAGATAGACTTTAGGTGATGACTTAATTTGACCATTGCATATGTTATAATATCAATATAAGGATGTATTTCGACTGTGTACATTGATAGTAAATGATTTAGATTGTGGGTTAGGGGGAATTGCCAATGAAGTACGGTATTAGAAAACCAAGCCTTAAAAAGAGCATTGCAGCAAGGACAAGTGTAAAAAGATTTATAAGGCATAATCTTGGAATAAAGGCTCCAAGAGGATATGGATGGTTGACAAATCCTAAAAAAGCAGCATATAATCGGATATATAATAGAACTAGCATAAGTTTGTTTAAGCTCTTGAAAAGTATTTTTAAATAAATTTTTTTACATATCAGTTATTAACTTTTGGGAGACTAGCATGTATATTGACTTATTAAATGGGACAATTTGGTCTTAAAGCCTGCTGCAGGCTATATAGTTGTAAATCTATTTTTACAAAAATGGATTTACAACTTTTACTTTATCAAAATACTGCCCAGAATTTAAATCTTCGCTCCATATTATGCTGCAATCAAGATTTATAGCACTGCAGACTATAAGAGAATCCCAAAATGAAATCATATAACGCTGACTTATTTGGATCGCATCAAGTATATCCTCCACATTCGGTATATCTAGTTTCCAAAGTCCAAGATCTGAGATAATTTGTGACGCTTGCGAAGGAGATAATGGTCTTTTTACCTTTTTTGTAATAGTTACATAAAACTCTGATAGAACTTGAGTGCTCAGACAGCCATTTCTCGTATTCCACAAATCTTTTAATAATTTTTTAGCAATTTCATGTTTTCTGCCGGCAGATATGTCGTGGGCATAGACCAAAATATTCGTATCAACAAATTGCAAACCAATATTATCTTTCATATAAATCCTCTCTATTCCATGTTGTTTTACCTTCTGTGCCTAAATCAATGTTATTTTCTAATATGTCAATATGGTGCAATCTTGCTTTTTCATACAAATCCTCTTTTTTAACTATTTCTTCTAATGTCTTAGTTAGAAGACCAGATACAGATGTTTGTTTATTTATAGCTATATGCTTTATCTTCTGCAATAAATCTTTAGGTAATGATAATGTAATGTTTTGTGTCTTGTTCAATGATACCACCTCCACGTAATTTAGTATAGCACATATTTACGTGTATATCAATTCATTTATTTATCAATGGTTATTTAAAAATACTTAGATTTATGTCATTTTGCAATAGTTTTTAAAATTATTCAGATATTATTGTATTTTACGAATTATTGAATGCCGCATTTCGGTATGATATTATAATTTTAGATCTAAAAGAAAGAGTGAATATTGATGAATGGCGAACAATTAGAGACAAAAGAAAAGATACTTAATGCAACAATTGATATAGTAGGGATGAAAGGCGAGGCTACTATTAGGGAAATTACTGAAAAGGCAGGTGTGAATGTAGCATCCATAAACTATTACTTTGGAAATAAAAATAATTTGCTAAAAGAAGTGGAAAATTACTATGCCGAGAAACTTCTAAAGACTGGATATGATATTTTAAGGGATGACAATCTAAAATCTAAAGACAAACTTTTTAAATGGGCCTTAAATTTAATAGAGTACATGTATAAATACCCTGCACTAATTGCAATCATAGTAAAACTGACAAATGATGATAAAAACTATAATCCAGTAATAATAAAGAAGATATATTTTAATGATGAAATACAAGAAATAATAGAGGATATAATAAAGGATATAACAAAAATAGAAGATAATAGAATCTTAAATTTTAAATACCTACAACTTTTTTCAGGTATTTTAGGTACCGTTATAAACCATGTCGTTGTAAGCATATATGGCGATAAAAAAAGCATTTTAAATTTAGGAGATCCTGAAGAACTAAGGCAGTACATAAGGCTTTTGATAGACAGCATTTTAAAATAAATAAACATTTTGTGATTTTTCTTATCTTTTAGCATAAGATAATTAAAAGATTATTATGTCGATTATGTTGACTCATTAATTTTAATATGCTAAACTTAAAACAAATATTTTAAACAATTGTTTAATTACACTTTATAAATGGAGATAGATATAGATGGGAAGCTTTGTAGAAGTAAAGAATATTTCTAAAAGGTATAAGATGGGTGAAATTATAATTACTGCAGTTTCGGGGGTAAGCTTCAATATAGAAAAGGGCGAGTTTACTGTCATAGTAGGTGAAAGCGGTGCTGGAAAGACGACAATTTTAAATATGCTTGGTGGAATGGATACCTGTGATGAAGGCCAAATAATTGTGGATGGAAATGAGATCAGCAAATACAACCAAAGACAACTGACAACATATCGTAGAAAAGATATAGGGTTTGTATTTCAGTTTTATAATCTTGTTCCAAACCTTACGGCTTTAGAAAATGTAGAACTAGCAACGGATATCTGTGATAATCCTATGGACCCTGTAGAGGTACTTAAAGATGTAGGACTTTCTGAAAGGCTTAACAATTTTCCTTCGCAATTGTCAGGTGGCGAACAGCAAAGGGTTGCTATAGCCAGAGCACTGGCAAAGAATCCTAAATTGTTATTATGTGATGAACCAACAGGGGCTCTAGATTATAAGACTGGAAGGGCAATTTTAAAGTTGCTGCACGAGACGTGCAGGAGATTAGGAATGACAGTCATAATAATAACGCACAACAAGGCTATAACTCCAATGGCAGATAAGGTTATAAGCCTTAAAAATGGTAGCGTTGAAAATATAGTTGTCAACGATTTTCCAGTCCCTATAGAAAGGATAGAATGGTAAATGGGAAAATCTCTATTAAAAGATATATTTATTGAAATTGTTCATACAAAGAAGAGGTTTTTATCTTTGTTCTTTATTGTTTTAATGGGCGTTGGTGTTTTCGGTGGAATAAAAGCAGCAAGCCGAGATATGAAACTTACCGCTGACAAATACGCTGATGACTACAATCTTTTTGATGTGCAAGTTATCTCAACAATGGGGCTGACAAAAGGCGATGCAGAAAGTATAAGCAAGGTAAAGGGTGTTGCGGCTGTCAATCCTTTTTATACGATTGATGCGGTTGTAGATAAAAACAATAAGGGCTTTGTCATCAAAGTCATAAGTATAGATCCTTCAAAAATAAAGAATGATAAAAATTATGTAAATAAACCTAAGCTTCTAGAAGGCAGATTTCCTGAAAACAATTCTGAATGTGTCGTAGAGACAAAATTTCTAAAAGATCTTGGCTTTTCTATAGGTGATACTGTAACTATAAATTTGGATTCTCAAAATCAAGACAATATAAAAAGCAAAAAATTTAAAATAGTCGGTGTAGTTGAAACGCCATATTACATCTCAAGAGACAGAGGTTCCAGCAATGTCGGAAATGGACAGATACAGGCTTTTATGATGGTACCTCAATCTGACTTTTCAATGGATGCATATACAGAGATAGATGTGCTGGTAAATGGCGCAAAAAATTTTTCTACTTTTTCTGATGAATATTATAATTTTATACGTCCGGTAAAAGATGACTTAGTCACATTGGGAAAAGTTCGGAGTGAGATAAGGTATGAAGAGATAAAAGGTAAAGCACAAAAAGAAATTGACGATGCAAAGAAAGAACTTGAAGATAAGGAGAGCAAGTACAACAAGGAATTGGCTGATGCTAAAGCAAAGCTGGATGAAACAAGTGTTATGCTTTCAAATTCAAAAATGCAATTAGATAAAAAACAAGCCAGTTTTAATGAGCAAATGGCTTTAAATCAGAAAAAAATTGATGATGGAAAAAGGCAGGTCGCAGAGACACAGGCGAGTATATCACAGAATGAAATAGATTTAAATAATGCAGAAGCTGAGATACAGGCAAAAGAAAAAGAATTAAATTATGATGAAAACATAAAAAAATTAAATTCGACATACGATGAACTTAATAGCTCGCTAAATCAATTGAATTCTGAGATAAACAATAATCCATCTTTAAAAGATCAGCTAAAACCAAAGGTAGATGAATTAAATGCGCAAATCGCAAGTGTATCTAAACAAATAGATACACTTAATGCAAACAAACAGGCATTAGACTTAAACTTGGCGCAGTTAAATGAGAAGAGGTCACAGCTTGAAAGTGCCAAAGCGCAATTAGCTGCGTCAAAGGATAATATAGCGAAACAAGAAGCCGCACTTAATAAAGCTAAGATTGATGGTCAAAGGCAGCTTAATAGTGCGAGGGAACAATTAAATAATGCTTTAAAAGAATTAACTGATAATGAGAAGAAGTATCAGGAAAATAAAGTAGAGTTTGACAAGCAGATAAGTGATGCTAAAGAAAAAATAGCATCTTCTGAAGAGAAACTTAATGGTTTAAAAAAGCCTAGCTGGTATGTTTTAGATAGAAAATCAAATATAGGCTATGTAGAGTATGGAGATGAAGCAGATAGGATAAAGGCGCTGGGAAATGTATTTCCGACCATCTTCTTCCTTGTTGCAGCACTGGTAAGCTTAACATCGATGACTAGGATGGTAGAAGAGCAGCGTACACAGATGGGCATATTGAAAGCATTAGGATACGGCAAGTTTGCCATAATGTTGAAATTTGTAATATATTCATCAGTTGCAACAATCTTGGGTGGTCTTGCAGGACTTATCTTAGGCTTTAATATACTGCCGAGGATAATATTCAATGCGTATAGCATGATGTACACACTGCCTCCGGTCATAACAGAGTTTAATGTCTATTATACAATTTTGGGAATTGTTGCTGCATTGATATCTACTACAGCCGTAACTGTTTTGGTGTGTCTTAGCGACTTAAGAGAGACTCCTGCTTCATTGATGAGGCTGAAATCACCTATGGCAGGGAAGAGAGTTTTGCTGGAAAAAGTAAATTTTATTTGGTCACGACTTGATTTTATGCAGAAGGTAACTGCCAGAAACATATTTAGGTATAAGAAAAGATTTTTCATGACTGTAATTGGCATAGGCGGCTGTACGGCGCTGCTGCTTACTGGATTTGGAATCAGAGATTCTATAAATATCATTGTAGATAAACAATTCAACGAAATTTTTAAATATCAGATGGTTACGACTTTTAAGAGTGATGCTTCTTCAAAGGACATAAAAGAGCTTTCTGCAACTATTAATAATGACAAAGATATAAAGGAAAGCATCATGCTTAATCAATCCAGCGTAGACGTTACAAAAGGTAAAGTTAAAAAAAGCGCATTTCTAGTCGTTACTGGCGATAAGGAAAAATTTAAAGATTTTATAGTCCTGAGAAGTAGAACTACTGGTGATAAAATACCATTGACAGACGATGGAGTTGTCGTAACTGAAAAGCTTGCAAATATGCTTGGAGTGAGGAGTGGCGATTATATCTATTTAAACACCGGTGATGGCAGGAAAGCAAAAGCAAAAGTAATTGGCATAGCAGAAAATTATTTGCAGCATTATATTTATATGAGTTCTTCTTTGTACGAAAAGCTATTTGATAAAAAAATAGCTTCAAATGAGATATTGTCGAAGATTGCTGACAGTTCAAGCACAAAAGAAGATGAGCTGTCTCAAAGAATATTGAAATCGCCTGCAGTAATGACCGTTAATTTTATATCATCTGTTAAAAAGACATTTCAAGACGTTGTAAATAACTTGTTGTCAGTCGTATTAGTTCTGATCGTTTCTGCAGGAATGCTTGCTTTTGTAGTTCTCTATAATCTGACTAATATAAATATAACAGAGAGAATAAGAGAACTTGCTACTATGAAAGTGCTGGGATTTTACGATGATGAAGTTTCTATGTACGTAATGAGAGAAAATTTCATACTTACTGTCATCGGAATTTTACTAGGATTTGTGATGGGAATTTTCCTTCACAGGTATCTGATGACGACGGTAGAAGTAGAGATTCTCATGTTTGGGCGCAATATTGAACCGATGAGCTTCTTGTATTCTGCACTTATCACAATTGGATTTTCTATTCTTGTAAGCATTGTAGTGCACTTCCAGCTTAAGAAAGTCGATATGGTGCAATCATTAAAAAGTCCGGAGATTGATTAATGTATGGTATTGTGCTATCATCTAATGAAGATTTCAATGATAGCACAATATTTTCTATTTTTATTGATGAATTCTATACATTAATTTATAATGTTAATAAGGATTTATTAAATCTCTATATGTAAAGGAGTGTATCTATATGCCCATAATCAATTCAATAACAAAGGAAAAATTAAGTGACAATGTAAAAAACGCTATAAAGACAGAATTTGCAAATATGATGATGGATGTGGCTGGCAAAAGCGAAAATTGGCTCATGGTAAGATTTACAGAAGGCGATGATTTGTATTTCCACGGAGAGCCTTTAGATAAAGGTGCAATCGTAGAGATACAGTTAATAGGAAAGCTTACAAGAGAACAAAAGGAAAAGATTTCAGCAAGAATCTGCGATATTTTTGAAAATAATTTAAAATATCCTAAGGACAATGTATACATAGTCATTCAAGAATTTGCTGGTGAAAATTGGGGATACAATGGCAGCACATTTTAAAGGTGAAAAATTATGTCTGATAAAATAAATTTTAATGTTATAAAGCCTATCGATGAGGCAAGATATCTTACTGCTGAAAATGCATCAAGGTATCGCCTCATCATGCGATATTTTTACCAGAACTATGAGCGGCTTAGATACTGGTTGTCTAAGGAAGATGTGTATAACTATGTAAAGAATTTTGATTTGTTTTATGATTATACGCTGGAAAAGTGTGAGCAGGATTTAAAGTCGCTGACTGAGTGGAAAAACTTAATAGCTGAGCAGGACACTGGAAGAGCCCAATCTGCAGAAGAATTTAAAAACAAGAAATTTAGATACATGCTTAGCGAGTATTCTATAGAGATAGAAAGAATGACAATTAATCTAGAAAAAATAAAAGGCTATGGTGGTTCCCTAGAGCCATCTTTATTCCAGAGATTGTATGAAAACTTAAAGAAAATTGATGGCATATCTAAAAGCGATGACTTAGAAGCTGTACACCGGTGGTGGAAAGATTTCACTTCTGATTTTGAAAATATTTATCATAGTGCCATAGACTACATTGCTAGTTTGCAAAGTTCAAATGCAGATGAACTCATGAAAACTGATGCTTTCTTAATATATAAAGACAAACTTACTGAGTATTTAAGAGGATATATAAAAGATCTACAGAGGTTTTCTCAGGTTATCGTATCGCTTTTAAATAAGATTGACAAAAAGTCATTAGATGGTATCGTAGAGAAATTGCTGCTTTATGAGGAGAATATACCAAGGCTGGATAGGGATTTTGATATTAATGACGTCAAAGAAAATATATTAAGCAAGTGGGAGAACATAGTATTTTGGTTTAGAGGAAATGGCGATGAAGATAGTGAAGCATATAGGCTTCTTGAAATATCAAATGAGATAATAAGAAAGATTACAATGTATGCAGCTAGAATTTCTGAAAACAGGTTAAGGACTGCCAGCAGAAAAAATGAATATATAAAGCTTTCAAAGATATTTGCAGACATCGATGACATAGGCTATGCTCATAAGCTTTCATCAGTCGTGTTTGGAGTTTTTCACACGAGACATTTGTACGGTGATTTTGACAAAAGGACTGAAAGCATAAATGAAAGCGTGTGGGATGATGTGCCGTGTAAATTTATGATAAGGCCAAAGACGAGAAGTTATACACAATCCACAAAGACAAATGCTATAATAGATAGGACAGAGAATAAAGAGATGTGCTTAAAACAGTATCTTGAAGAAAGACACAGTGAGATTGAGGAAATATCAAAGTATATAATTGACGGCAAGATCGTGCTGAGAGAGTTGCCAATAATTAAGCCTTTTATAAGGACAACCCTTTTAAGCTGGATAAGCAAATCCTTAAGTCAGCCTAAAAATATAGCTAAATCAGAAGATGGCAGGACATACAAAGTCAGTATTTCAAGAAACAAGGTAATAACTTTAAATTGTACAGACGGTGTCCTTGAAATGCCTGATGTAACGATAGAGTTTTTAGATTGATACGGTGGTGTTTTTAATTGGATGAACTTAAGATACTTTTAGAGAACTTTTGGGTTACAAAAGATGATACGGAAATGTTTAATAGAATACGTGACAATGAAAAGAAATTAAGATCATTTGTAGAGGATAAGTTAGGATATCGGCTTATTGTGAATCCACTTCTTATAAAGCTGGAGAAGATACCGGGTGATGCTGAAGAGTGGATGGGGATCGAAGAATTTCAAAGTCCTATGGACTACGCATTTTTATGCCTACTTCTTGCATTTTTAGAAGATATGGGGATAGGTGACCAATTTATACTTTCAAATATAACGGAGTATATCGAGATGCAGTATGATGGCATAGAAAGTGTTGACTGGACCCTTTTTAAGCATAGAAAATCTCTTGTCAGGGTACTTAATTTTGCAGAAAAACTGAAAATGATAAAAGTGGATGATGGAGAGCAGGAAAGATTTGCTGAGAATCGTGATATAGAGGTCTTATATGAAAATACAGGGCTTTCTAGGTATTTTATGAGAATTATGAACAGCGAAATAAGCGAAGAAATGACGATGAAAGATTTTATGAAGGACGACAGGTATGAGGACAACAAGGTTCTTGAGAGAAGGCATAGGGTGTACAGAAAACTTCTTTTATCTCCGGCTGTTTACTATGAAGGACCTGACGACCAAGATTTTATCTACATAAAAAATTATAGAAATACGATAGAAAAAGACTTTGACGATTATCTCGATTCGAAACTGCACATTCATAAAACATCTGCATACATAATTTTCGATGAGAATAAGTATGCAACATCTTATTTCCCAGACAATAAAAATATATCTGATATAGTTCTTCAAATCGCATATGTTTTAAGAGAGATGATAGATTCCGGTGATTTAAATGTAGGAGTAAATGACCGCATTGAAATTACAGAAGGACAATTTATGAATATCATATCTAATGTAAAGAATAGGTTTAAAAGTGGATGGAGCAAGGTATACGCTGATATGAATGATGATAAATTGTTTAGTGAGATTACAGAATTTATGGAAAGTTGGAAAATGGTAATATACAATGATGATACCCACTCGTATACTTTGATGCCGATCTTAGGTAAGTTTATTGGTGAATATCGAAGTGATTTTAAAGGAGCAATTCAAAATGGATGATAGATGGATAATTAATAGAGCTGGTCTTCTTAACTTTTGGTATTATGATGATGAAGTATTCGAATTTTCTGGAGGAAGGCTTCTTTTAAGAGGCTCCAATGGTTCAGGAAAATCTGTAACTATGCAGAGCTTCATACCTCTTCTTTTAGATGGCAATAAAAGCCCTGAAAGGCTAGATCCATTTGGCTCAAGGGCTAGAAGGCTTGAGGATTATCTTTTAGGTGAAGAAGATGTAAATGGAATTGACGAGAGAACTGGTTACCTTTATATGGAATTTAAGAAAGGAAGTAAAGATAACTATATCTCTATAGGCATAGGCCTTAAGGCAAAGAGACATCAAAGCATGGACTTTTGGGGATTTATCATTAAAGATGGAAGAAGAATAGGTATTGATATATTGCTTTATAAGATGGAGACAGGTATCGATGGCAAGAGAGTCAAAATACCTTTGTCAAAAAAAGAGCTTAAAAATTGCATTGGAAGCGGCGGAGAAGTAGTTGATTCACAAAGAGAATACATGGAATTAGTAAATAAAAATATATTTGGCTTTTCGAGCATTGATGACTATGATGAACTTATTAAGCTTTTAATACAGCTTAGGAGTCCAAAGCTTTCTAAGGATTTTAGACCAACGGTTATATACGACATATTGAGGGCTTCTCTTTCACCTTTGACAGATGACGATTTAAGGCCAATGTCTGAGACAATAGAAAACATGGATCAAATAAAGCTGCACCTGGACTCGCTGAATAAAAACATGAAATCCTTAAAGAAGTTGAAAAATGAATACGACAGGTATAATAAGTTTATGCTTTATTATAAGGCAGAGAAACTTTTAATGCAGAAAAATGAGCTTTCTAAAGTACAAAAACAAAGCGAGGAAATAAGGCAAAGCATTGAAAAAAACAATCAGGATGTTCTTAATGGAGAAAATAAAATATCGGATCTTTTAAGCGAGCTTCAGGCATTGAAAAATAAAGAAATTCAATTAAGGAAAAACGATGCCTTTAATACACAAAGAGAACTTGTTGAAGAAGAAAATATTTTAAAACAATTCAGTAAGGACAAGGATTTAAAAGAGGTTCAGCTTAAAAAGAAAAAAGATCGATATTTTGAAATAGAAGAAGAATTAAAGGACCTTGAAGGCAGAGAATATTCAATTGATAAAAATATAAAGGACAATCTTGAATGTATGGCTTCCATATCTGAAGAAGTCAATTTCGATGAGCACAACTTCTCAGAAGAAGAATTGAAGAAATCGTATGGTAAAGATTTTGACTTTGATTTTTGGAACAATTCATTAAAGGAATATACAGGGAAAGTAAGGAAGGCATTAGATGCCCTCAATGACGAGGCAGAGGCAAACCAAAAGTACAATGATGCATTGCTTGAAGAAGATAGGTTGAGAAAGGCAAATGAGGACTTGAAGCGAAAAGTCAATGAAATTGAGATTTTGTTTGATGAAGAAAAGAGCAGGTTCATTGACAAAATATATGATTGGTCAGATACGAATAAACTTTTGAAGCTTAATAGAGAGGACATCGAAAAACTTGCCAGGATCGTACTGTCATACGGTGAGACAAGCGTGTACGAAGATCTGATATCATCTATAAGGAAGCCATATGATGATATCAGAGGAAGACTTCAGATGGATATGCTTAAAGTTAAAAATGAGTTGGACTTAAAAAATTCTCAGCTTGATGAAAAAGAAGAGGAATTAAGAAAATGGAAAGAGACGGAAGATCCTGAGCCAGAACGCAGTGAACAAGTTCTAGAAAACAGAAAAAGACTGGATAAAGCGGGAATTGCATATGTACCACTTTATAAAGCGATTGATTTTAAAAATGATATTGATGATGATACAAAAGGAAATATTGAATCAGCTCTTATAGATATGGGAATCTTGGATGCACTTATTGTGTCAAGAAGCGATTTAGACAGAGCAATAAAAATGGATAAGGACATGGCAGATAAATATATCGTTCCGGGGACTTTTAACATGAAGCTTAATGTATTGCAGTATTTTAATGTTGTCGATTCAAATAACGGTGTCAGCCCGGAGGAAATTTCAGATGCCTTAAGCAATGTATTTATCTATGAGGAAGAGAATGCAACATATATAAATGATGATGGCACGTATGGAATAGGGATTTTAAAAGGGAAAGCAGCAGGAAATGTAAAGTCAAGGTATATAGGTTTTGAATCGAGACGGCGCTTTAGAGATGAAATGATATCATCCATAGCTAAGGAAATAAGCATCATAAAAGATGAGATAAGAGAACTTAACGATAGACAATTGTCAATAAAGTCCCAATTAAGTGACTTAGACGTAGAATATAAAAATTTTCCAGAAAAAGATGATTTGGAAGAAGCGCTGAAAGAATTGAAAGAAGCACAATCGAATCAAAAATTTACTGAGGATAAATTGAACGATGCAACGCTTGCTGCCAAGAAGTTTTTTGATGTACTTCAAGAAAAGAGAGCAGTTGTGAGGAAATTGACATCCGAAATCGGCATACATGCAGATGTGAAAGCTTACAAAGATGCATTAGGCGAATTGGATGAGTACAAAAATCTCCTACAGAAATTACAGATAAATTACAATAGTTATATTACTGTTTTAAGAAGCATAGATACGAGAAAAATGCAGAAACAGGATATCGAGTATGACATTGATAATTACAAGTTTGAGATTGATGTGTTAGATACGAAGATAAAAAACAGCATAGAAAAGATCAATGTATTAAAAGAAACCATTGAAAAACTTGGTATAGAGGACCTTCAGAAGGAGCTTTCTCAGTGCATAAAAAGGATTGACGATATACCAAAGGAAATAAATGATTTAACTGCTAAGACTGCTGCTCTTAAAGAGAGAATAGTCCTGCAAGAAAAAGAATATGAAAGATTGAGAGAAGAAATAAGAAAAAACGAGGATATTCTAAACATATACGATAAAGGATTAAAAGATGAAATAACATTGGGATTTATTGATGAGTTTACAAATCTAGATGATATGTATAAGCTAGCAAAGACTGTTCAATCGCAGTACAAAGAGATGTTTACCAAGTTTGATAAAGATAATGCGACAGAAAAGATTAGAAATGCATTTTATGTCTGTATAAATGAACTTGTGGAATTTGGGCTTTCATTAGATGTAGTAGAAAATGAACAAAGTGATGTGGGTATGGGCACTTATCAGGAAATATATAAAGATTTAAGGAGATATCAGATAACAGCGAAAGTAAATGACAAAAAGATATCTCTTTATGGGCTGTACAACATGATCGATGAAGATATAAAGATAAACGAAAACCTTATGAAGGAAAAGGATAGACAGCTTTTTGAGGACATAATCATGCATAATGTAGGACGTAAGATCAGAAGTAGAATCTTTAAAGCAGAAGAATGGGTTAAAAAAATGAATGATTTAATGTCTCAACGCGATACGTCAAGCGGTCTTAAGTTTCAATTAGAATGGAAGCCAAAGGCTGCTACAAATGAGCAAGAACTTAATACGAGAGAGCTTGTAGAGCTATTGAAACTTGATGCAGACATGATGAAAGAAGAAGATTTTAATTTAGTAGTAAATCACTTTAGATCAAAGGTTGAAAGTGCAAAGAAAATATATGAAGAAAACAGCAACACTGATACATTCCACCAGATTATGAAAAGCATTCTCGACTATAGAGACTGGTTTGAGTTTAAGCTTTATTTCAAAAAAGAAGGAGAAAATCGCAAAGAGCTTACTAACAATGCGTTTTACAAGTTCAGCGGTGGAGAGAAAGCCATGGCTATGTACATACCTCTTTTTTCAGCCGTGTACTCAATGTATCAATCAGCGTCATCACATGCTCCAAAGATTATATCGCTTGATGAAGCTTTTGCAGGAGTGGACGATAACAATATACGGGATATGTTCAAGCTTATAGAAGATTTGGGATTAAATTTCATCATGAACTCTCAAGTTTTGTGGGGAGATTATGATACGGTGCCAGAGCTGTCTATATACGAGCTTATAAGACCTAAAAATGCAAGCTATGTGTCTTTGATAAAGTACAAGTGGGATGGAAAGATCAGGCATTTAGTTACCGGCATTGAAGAAAGTGTTGAAGCAACAGATGATTTCTCATACGATGAGGTTGCATATACAAGAGTAGGTGAGTAGATGAAAGCTGAAGATATAGACTTCTTTAAAAGAAACAAAGGATATGAAAGGATATTTAAAGCCATACGTGATAAGTATAAAAGCATAGGAAGGATAGGCGGTGTAATCAAACTTGATGATTTGACGGATTCGGAGAAAGAAATTTTGTCTAACCATTTTAAAAAAGACTTTAGCAAGCGAAAATCAGCAAATATCGATGTCAATAAATTTGCAGCGACATTTTTAAATACGAGATTTGAAGAATACAGCTTGATCGACATATTAGAATCGTATTTTGATGAAAAGCTGACCAGCAAAAAAGATGATATGTACCAGTATGCAAATGAAAAAGAAAAGTTCTTTAATAGATTTTTATCTGATTATGAAGGGACAAAGTGCTGGCAGTGGTTGAAATCTATTTATGATAATAAAGCTGTAGGCGTAAGAACGATAAACCAGAGATATGATAGTGATCGCACTTTGCTCGAAAGAGATATAAAATACGTTTGTGATGCATTGAATAGACTCCCGGTTTATGAGGGAAAGAAGTTAAGGCTTCCGGTCTTTTCATCCCATATTACTAGAGATCCGCATGGATTTGACGTAAATACTGACTGCGGCAAAATGTTTATAAATGCGTTGTCTACGATTTTTGGAGTATCGGATGTAAAAAATTCTGAAGAGATTGCTGAGCTTTTTTATAGGGCTGGCATCGTGATTGATGAGATATCGAATTTTGTGACGCTTAAAGGGCTTTTGGCTTATAGCGCAGATAAGTGCAACAAGGTATTTAAAGCTGCATATGAGTGCAATGAAGTTTTGCAAGTACCGCTTTACAATCTTAGTGAGATGGACAGGGTTGAGAGTCCATCAAAAAAGGTATTTGTTTTAGAAAATCCAGGTGTTTTTTTGTCTGTATGCGACTTTATAAAGAAACCTGTTCCAATTGTCTGCGCATATGGCCAGCCGAGGTTGTCATTGCTTGTCCTTTTAGATATGCTATATAAAAGTGGTACAGACATATATTATTCAGGTGATTTTGACCCCGAAGGAATACAAATAGCGCATAGACTTTTCAAAAAATATCCTGAAAGATTCCATTTTTTGAGGTATGATGTTGAAGATTACATAAAAGCTTTATCAGATAAGACATTGACTGAATCAAGGCTTAAAATGCTAGATAAGATCGATATAGCTCAACTGAAGCCTTTGGCGGACAAGATGAAGATATTGAAAAGGGCCGGATATCAAGAGCTTATTCTTGATGATATTATTAAAGATGTATTGTCGATGAATTAATTAAAAAAATGAGCATAACAAATTACTTTTTGAATTGTTATGCTCATTACTTGTTTTAATTTATTAATTTTTTTATCTCTTCCTTTGCTAATTCTGTAATTTTTGCTATTTTATCAATATCCATACCTTCTTCTAATAATTTTTTAGCAATTTTTATGCTTTTTTCTTTTTCGCCTTTTTCAATACCCTTTTCAATACCTTTCTCAATACCTTTTTCTATTATCATTTTGTATGTTTCTGATTCTTCAATTCTAAACATTTTTACCACCTCCGAAAAAACTTTCTCAATAACTTCTCTTTTATAAACTATACCCGATAATATCTCTGCCTTAAATGCTATGTCTTTCTTTTTGTTTATGTCCAAAGGAATATCTTTTATAGCCTCAACACATCTTTCCAAATATTTTTCTCCTTCTTCTTTCCTTCTGCTTTGATCCATCAACGGAAGAAGCGAATATAAGTCATAATAGTTTGTTCCTACAACATCAGTATATTTTATGTTACCAACATTTATTATCCTGTATTTATAATCTAATGTGTTTTGTTCTCCAAAGTCGTAGCTTAAGCTATTTGCCATTTTTACATTGTCTTTTCCTATATATACGACTATCTGATATGGTAAGAGATTATGCTTTTCCATTATCTCCAGGGAATATCGTAACATCCTGTAAGGCATTTTTCCGTCATTTTCTGATTGAAATTCTATATGCACAGCGACATTTCCTCTATCTGTAGTACATTTGAATATCATGTCGCTGTCTCTCCGCTCGACTCTTGCAAATTCTATATTTAGTTCATCAATCTTTGTATATTGCAATCCAAGAAAATAACTCATTATGTCATCAGCCATATCCGAAAAAATATTTTTCATCGTTATATCGTATTTTTGGCTCATATTTCTTCCTTCCATTTCTCTTAATCCTTATAATTATTATACCACACGGTTTTACAAAAAGATATGGCTAATATAGTATTGTTTATAATATTATTGAAACAGCGCTAATCATAGACTTTTTGATTATAATGAACAAAATTGATAAAAAATTCAAGTTGAATTTGACAGAATTTTATTGATGCGACTTGTGAATGTAATATTTTAGTATATAATATTATATGAAACGCTAATTTTAAAGGAGGGAGTTTTATGGCACTAAATCAAAATATGTTTAGAATGTATGATATAAGAGGTGTATGGAATGATGACCTTACTGAAGAGACAGCAGAGCTTATTGGTAAGGCATTCGGTACATATATTCAAAATGAAAAAGGTATAAAAGATGTGATTGTAGGCAGGGACAACAGGATATCATCAAAGCCTATAAGAAATGCTGTAATCAATGGACTTGTCTCTACTGGCTGCAATGTGCTAGATATAGGTGTTCTGTCGACGCCTGCTTTTTATTATTCCCGCATACTATTTAATTACGATGCAGGGCTTATGATAACAGCAAGCCACAATCCACCGCAGTTTAACGGATTTAAAGTTGCATTTGGACCGTCAACTATATACGGCGATGAGCTTAAGAAACTATATCATATCGCAGAGAAAGGCGATTTCAAGACAGGGACAGGTTCTTTAAAATATGCATATCCGATACAAAGTTATATAAAAATGATACAGGACAAAGTAAAACTTGGCAATAAAAAGCTTAAAGTAGTTGTTGACTGTGGGAACGGCACATGCTCAAACATCTATCCTGATATTATATATGGACTTGGATGCGAAGTATACCCGCTGTACTGCGAATCAGATCCGACATTTCCAAATCACTTTCCGGATCCAGTCAATGCAGACAATCTGAAAGACTTGATAAAAGAGGTTAGAAGACTTGGTGCAGACGTTGGCATAGCTTTTGACGGCGATGGAGATAGGATTGGCGTCGTTGACGAAAAAGGCAATATAATATGGGGCGATATGTTGATGGTGCTTTACTGGAGAGAAATTATGAAAAAGCATCCTGGCGCAGATGCTATTGTTGAGGTTAAATGTTCAAAGGCACTGCCAGAAGAGATAAAAAAGCTTGGAGGCAATCCAATCTTCTATAAGACTGGCCACAGCCTCATAAAAGCCAAAATGAAAGAAATCAACGCTGTTTTTACAGGTGAAATGTCAGGACACATGTTCTTTGCAGACGAGTATTACGGCTATGATGATGCGGCATATGCTGCAGCAAGGCTTTTAAGAATACTTTCCAATACGGATAAGACATTATCGGAGCTTCTTTCTGATGTTCCAAAATATCCGTCAACGCCGGAATTGAGATTGCACTGCGATGATGAAAAGAAATTTGATGTTGTAAAGGGCGTGACAGAGTATTTCAGAGAAAAGGGATATGATTTAATAGATATCGACGGTGCAAGAGTTATGTTTGACGGTGGATGGGGGCTTGTCAGAGCTTCAAATACAGGTCCTGAGTTGATTGTAAGGTGCGAAGCTGATACAGAGGAAAGATTAAAAGAGATTAAAGATGAACTTGCAGAAGTATTAAAGAAATACGGCGTTGAGCTTAAGTAAATATAAATAAAAGGGACAGTGATCTATAATGAGATATCTGTCCCTTTTACACTGGAAAAATTTCTAAAAAATTTGTTGTAAACGGTCACTAAAGGAGGAATTTCAACAAGTAATGTCGAATACATTTTAGAAATGCATTAAAAAAAGGAGGCAGCATATGTGGAAGATGGTGAAAAATGGTATGTTATATACACAAGAACGGGGGATGAGTTAAAGGTAAAGAGGTTGATCGAATTATTATTTAGCAAGCTCAATAAGAAGCCTATTAGAGTATTGATACCTAAAAGAGCGATAATTGAAAGAAAGGGAAAAAAGCGGGTAGAGAAGATCAAATTTTTATTTCCTGGCTATGTCTTTATTAAAACTAATATGTGTTTTGAAATATATTATGAGATTTCAAAGTTACCTCATTTTTTGAAATTCTTAAAAGATGAAATGGAGCCCGCTGAGGTTAGAGACGACGAAATAAGAATTATACTTTCGCTTGTAGGCGACTCTGACATTGTTGGATTCTCAACGGGAATCAAGATAGGTGGTAAAGTTAAGATAATCGATGGACCGCTTAAAGGGTTTGAAGGTCTTATCGAAAAAATTGACAAGCGGAAAGGAAGGGTAAAAGTAAGGCTAAATGTATCTGGCAATGCTAATCTGGTTGACTTAGGAATACATATTGTAGAAAAAATAGACAACGGTGAATTTAATAAGTTGTCTGAAGTGTCGTAGAATGTGTGGAGGAATATATATGAAAATAAGAAAAGCGATAATTCCAGCAGCAGGACTTGGAACTAGGTTTTTGCCTGCAACAAAAGCACAGCCCAAAGAAATGCTTCCAATAGTTGATAAGCCGACTATACAATATATAGTAGAAGAAGCCGTAAACTCTGGCATAGAAGATATACTCATTATAACAGGAAGAAATAAAAGAGCGATAGAGGACCATTTCGATAAATCTGTAGAATTAGAACTAGAATTAAAGAAAAAAGGCAAAGAAAATCTTTTAAATCTTGTTGAAGATATAACAAATATGGTGGATATACATTATATGAGGCAAAAAGAGCCAAAAGGACTTGGTCATGCCATTTATTGTGCACATACATTTGTAGGGAACGAGCCATTTGCAGTTCTTTTAGGAGACGATATAGTTGATGCGGAAGTACCCGTATTGAAGCAGATGATAGAGCAGTACGAAAGATACAACTGTTCCATAATCGGCGTACAAGAGGTACCAAAGAGTGAGGTAGACAAATACGGCATAGTAGATGCCAACATGATTGATGACAGGCTGTACAGAGTAAACAACCTAGTAGAGAAGCCCAAAAAAGAAGAAGCACCATCAAACATGGCCATACTTGGAAGGTATATAATATCGCCAAAGATATTTGATATACTAAAAGACTTAAGGCCCGGAGCAGGTGGAGAAATACAGCTTACTGATGCACTTAAAGTTCTATTGGACTATGAAGCGATATATGCATATAATTTTGAAGGCAAGAGGTATGATGTAGGAGATAAATTAGGGTATCTTAAAGCAACTGTTGAATATGCCTTGAAAAGAGACGACTTAAAAGACGAATTCATGAGATACCTGAAAGAAATTGTAAAAACTGCTGAAAACTATCATGAAAAGTAACTGCAAACATCGAAAAATAAAGAACAAAACAGGAGGAGTAAAATGGAAGAAGAAATTTCTTTGAGAGAATTATTGGAGATTATATGGAAATGGCGAAAGACAATTGTTTTGATTACTATTGCATCTGTATTGATAGCTGGTTTATTGAGTTTTTTTGTAATAAAGCCGACTTATGAAGCAACTACGACTTTAAGTGTATCGGATATAACGCCACAAACTGGATTTTTTGGTTCAAATACAACAGTAGTTCTGCCTAATCAAAATGGCAGTGATGGTTCAATGATACAAAGCGATACGGCAGACAAAGATTTATCGTATTTATTGTCGTCTATTTTAAAATATCAAGATATGACAGTAAATACATATAAAGAGGAAGTCACTAATCCACAAGTATTGTTAGATACAATTAAACAATTAAAGCTTGATCCTAAAAAATATACACTTGACAATTTTAAAAACGAAATTGATGTTCAGACGATTGATAACACGAATTTAATAACAATTACTGTAAAAGAGAAAGATCCTAAATTAGCTGCTCGAATAGCTGATGCCATTGCAGCGAATTTTAAGTCCTACATCGTATCAAGAAATAATAGGCAAACAGATAAGCTTATAAGCACGATAGAGAGTCTTATAAATCTTCAGAATACAAAAATTGAAGCGGCTACAAACGAATTAAACAGCACAAATCCTGCAAATAAGGTTGAATATGAACAAAATCAGACAAAGTTGAATCTTTTAAAAAATACAAGAGACATAATGATGGAAAAGTACAATATGCTCCAACTTGTGAAAGCATCTAATTTAGGCGAACAAGGCATTATGGTTACATCAAAGGCTATTGTTCCTGATAAACCTGTGTCGCCGAAGAAATCATTAAATATAGCAATCGCCTTTATATTAGGGCTCATGGTAAGTATGTTTGTGGTTTTTTTTGCAGAATACTGGAAAAGTACCAGCGTCAAAATTGAAAATAGATAATAAAAGATAAAAATCCCGTTTATTTAAGGCGGGATTTTTATCTTTAGTTGAAGTTGTCATAAATGATTTACATAATAGTAAAAGTGATATATAAATAAAAATAGTTTTGGGGAATATATATATTAGTAAAAAGCGATTAGGAGGCGAAGTTTTTTGGAAAATAAAGGATTGTCGGTATTTTCTATTGCTGCAACATATATAGGTACTGTGGTCGGTGCGGGATTTGCATCTGGACAGGAAGTACTGCAATTCTTTGGGTATCACGGCGTCAAAGGATTCGTCGGTCTTTTTGCTGCAGCCATCATGTTTGTCGTATATGGGTATTTTATTTTGCTACTGGGGAATAGGCTTAATGCTGCTTCACATTATGAGGTGATTATGGATGTTGGAGGTCCTTTTTTTGGCAAAATAATAGATTATGTAATTATATTTTTTTTATTTGGAGCTTTCACGGCAATGCTGGCAGGCACAGCGGCGATTTTTAAAGAACAGTTTGGACTGCCATCCCAGTTTGGAGCAGTTTTGATGGCTGTAATATCAGTTATGACAGTGCTAACAGGAATAGCCGGTGTTATTTCTGCTATTTCTTTTGTGGTACCAATTTTATTGTTGGGTGTGTTTTTAGTAAGTGTATTGGCCTTTTTTTATACTCCAGATCTTTCTGTAGTAAGCCGCATATCGATGCCTTTTGATGCGGCTGTTAAAAATTTTTTTGTATCTGGAATAATTTACGCTTCATATAATTTGTTGATGTCTGTTGCAATACTAGCACCGCTTGGAAATCAAACATCGAAAAAATCGAAATTAAAAATGGGTGCTTTATTTGGAGGCATTGGTTTATGGCTAGGTGCTACAATGATTTTGATTGCTATTCTTACAAATATGCCGAAGGCATCCCAGTATCAAATACCTATGCTGTATATAGCAGGGAAGTATTCTAAAACATTGAAGCTTATCTACAGTTTTATTTTGATTGCAGAAATTTACACGACGGCAGTTGGAAATCTCTACGGCTTTGCCGCAAGGCTTACAGATACAAAAAGCATAAAATACAAGATTTATACGATCGTAACTGGCGGAATAGCGCTTATTTTAAGCAGATTTGGTTTTTCAAAGCTTGTACATTATATGTACCCTTTGGCCGGCTATGCAGGAATTGCTATGCTGATTGGATTGACATATGGAGTAATTAAGAAAAAAACTTACTAAGATTAAATATTTTAGTTAATATTTTCTCTTCAAAATTCGAAATATATAATGTTAAAATAATTTGTAGAGCAGACTTTGCTATAGACGGGAGTGAAATTATGAATACATATTTGTACGATGTTAAGACAAAATGCCCAGTTTGCGGTAGGGAATTTACTTATACTAAAGTGAGGATGTCGCATCTTAAAGTGTTGGAGAGAAGAAAGGACCTATATACTAAATATGACGGTATAGATCCATTTTTTTATGACCCTATTGTTTGCCCAAATTGTGGATATGCAGCTTTAAGTGATGTTTTTAATAATATCAGTGATGAAGGTAAAAAAGAAATATTATCAAAAATTACTACCAACTGGACTAAGAGAAAATTTTCTGGTGAAAGAACACCACAAAAGGCGCTTGAATCATATCTCTTATCACTTTACTGTTCACAGCTTAAAAATGATAAAGATATCATTTTTGCAAAGACATGTCTTAGAATTGCATGGATATACAATATTTTGAATGATTCTAGCAATGAAAATAGATATCTAAAAATCTCATTAGATATGTATAAAAAGGCATATGAAGGCTTTGAAGCGTATGATGGGGAGATACAGCTTATATACATGATAGGTGAGTTAAACAAGATATTAGGTTATAGAGACGAAGCGCTAAAATGGTTCAATAAAGTTATAAATCATCCTGATAGAAAAAATCATTCTCTAATTGTGAATTATGCAAAGGATGAATGGCAAAGCTTAAAAATATGAGGTCATGTTTTTACATGTAACCTCATATTTTTATATGAAGAGAAATGTACAAAGGGGGGTACAAATGTTTCAAACAAAAAAACCTGAAAATGGAGCAATTTACTTCTTTAACAATGAAGTAGATAAAAATGGGTTAAGCGAACAAGAAGCACGAAAAAGATTGTTAAAATACGGTCCTAATGTACTTGAGGAAGGAAAAAAATTGACGGCATTGGATATTTTTTTAGATCAATTCAAGGATTTTATAATAATGGTTCTTTTGGCTGCAACGCTTATTTCTGCAATCATGGGAGAAATTGCAGATGCAGTTACTATTACTATAATAATTATCTTGAATGCCGTATTGGGGTTTATACAGGAATACAGGACAGAACAGTCTTTAGAAGCACTAAAAAAGCTATCGGCTCCATCGTCAAAAGTAATTAGAGATGGGGTTATCAAGGAAATTCCGTCAGAAGAAATAACGATTGATGATGTAATCGTACTTGAAGCTGGCGATAGAGTACCTGCAGATGCTGTCGTTTTTGAATCATATAATCTCAAATTAGATGAATCTATTTTAACAGGCGAATCTGTTCCGGTATCGAAAGAGCCCACGGAGATAGGAAATAGAAGCACTGTACAGAAAAAAAGCATTATATACATGGGGACAGTAGTTACAAACGGAAGATGCAAGGCACTTGTTGTAGATGTCGGCATGAGGACAGAGATGGGCAAGATTGCTGGCATGATTAAAGAGATTGATGACAACATGACACCCCTTCAAAAGAGACTGGACAAATTGGGTAAAATTCTCGTAACAGGATCGTTATTGATTTGTGCGCTTGTGACAGTGCTAGGCATAGCAAGGGGTGAGTCTATATATTATATGTTTTTATCAGGTGTAAGCCTTGCTGTTGCCGCTATTCCAGAAGGACTTCCTGCGGTTGTGACGGTATCTCTCGCAATAGGCGTGCAGAGGATGTTAAAAAGAAACGCCATTGTAAGGAAACTTCCGGCCGTAGAGACACTTGGATGTACCAATGTTATCTGCACTGATAAGACAGGTACGCTGACAGAAAATAAAATGACAGTGAAAAAGATTTTTGTAAATGACGATGTAGTAGAAATTGAAGGGAAAGATCTTAAGAGCAGATTTGTATCGAGAGGTATAAAAATAGATCCAGCTTATGATGCAACAATAAGAAGACTTTTGGAGATCGGTGCTGTATGCAATAATGCTGATGTAAAAATAGACAGGTTTAAGGTTCGCAATGAATTTGTTGATGATGTTAAATATTACGGTGATCCTACAGAGGCAGCTATTTTGTATGCATCTATTTTAGGTGGTATATCAAAAGAGTCTGTAGAGCGAAAGATAAAGCGCATAGAAGAGATTCCATTTGATTCTGACAGAAAAAGGATGAGCGTCGTGGTTGAGGAAAATGGCTTGAAGTATGCATTTACGAAGGGTGCCCCAGATGTTGTAGTCGAACTATGCACTAAGGTTTTAAGGGATGGAAGGGAGGTTCCACTCAGCTCTTTTGAAAAGAAGAAAATACTTGAGGCGAATGAAAAGTTCAGCAGAAGTGCTCTTAGGGTTTTAGCATTTGCATATAGAAGGCTGCCGAAAGGCATTAGATATGATTCAACAAATATTGAAAAAGACTTGGTATTTGTTGGATTGGAAGGAATGATAGATCCTCCTAGAAAGGAAGCCTATGAAGCTGTTTTGAAATGCAAACTGGCAGGGATAAAGCCAATTATGATAACAGGTGATCATAAACTGACTGCCGCTGCGATTGCAGATGAATTGAATATACATAGCAAGACAGAAAATATCATGACAGGTGACGAAATAGACAAAATAGATGATAAAACACTCTGTGAGGCGGTGGAAAATACGACAGTATATGCTAGAGTCTCGCCAAAGCATAAGCTGCGCATTGTCAGAGCTCTTAAGAAGAGGGGATATACTGTTGCAATGACCGGAGATGGAGTAAATGATGCACCTGCTATTAAAGAAGCTGATATTGGAATCTCAATGGGGAAAAGCGGTACAGATGTAGCGAAAGAGGCGTCATCCATGATTTTGACTGATGACAATTTCGCAACTATAGTTGCGGCTATTGAGGAAGGAAGAATCATATACGACAACATAAGGAAATTTATAAGGTATCTGCTTTCTTGCAATATTGGAGAAGTCATTACTATGTTTTTAGCGGCTTTGACATCGTTAGAGCTTCCACTCATACCTATTCAGATTTTGATGGTGAATCTTGTAACAGATGGCTTACCAGCTCTAGCCTTAGGTCTTGATCCTGCAGATAAGGATATAATGAATTTAAAGCCGAGAAAAGCCGACGAAAGTATTTTTTCAAATGGACTTGGGACTAGAATAGGTATTGTAGGTATTTTAATGGCTATTTGTACTTTGTCTTCTTATGTATTTGCATTGACATACGGCACTTTGGATAGAGCAAGAACGATCGCTTTTTCAACGCTTGTCATGGTTGAGCTTATACATTCTTTTGAATGTAGGTCTGAGAGGCATTTGATATTTGAACTTGGTGTATTCAGCAATAAATATCTTATAATCGCCTCTACTGTATCGTTTTTGCTGTTTGTCTCAACTATATACATACCGTTTTTAAGCAAAGTTTTTAAAACTGTTCCACTTACCTGGTTTGACTGGCTGGTAGTAGTATTTTTCTCATCGATAGAGTTTGTCTTTAATAACTTGTATACGGCATTTGTACTGCCAAAAAAAGAGGCGAAGTGAAATTACTTCGCCTCTTTTAAGACTTTTAATGAGTACCGCAGTTCAAGATAATTTACAAGCTTTTTTATTAGTTCCTTCTGATCGCTTTTTAAAAGATTCCAGCTATGCCTGTAATCGGCTATGACTGATTCCATAACAGTATTTTGATTCATTGTGGCGGCCTTAACTTCTTTGTAGACGAAAAGCCTTGAGACTCTTCCGCTGCCTTTTGCTAATGTATTTGGGTTGATGCCATAATCTACAATATCATCTTGTACTAAAGCATACCAATTGTAGCTGTCTATTTTTCCGTATATTATTCCGTACTTATTTGTTTTGCTGTATACCTTTATCATAGAGAGAATTCTCCTCCAATAGAAATTCATTCTATTAGAGTTTATTACCTTGTCCTAAATTTTATTCATATATTCTGGGAACCATAAAAGAATTTCTCTTTTTGCACTTTCCACGCTGTCGGAGCCATGAACTATATTAAATGTCGTATTTGTGCAGAAGTCGCCTCGAATTGTTCCTGGCTGGGCATCTTCAATTTTTGTAGAGCCATTTAAAAGCCTTACCATTTTTACTGCATTATCACCCTCCAGAATCATAGCGAAAACAGGGCCAGACGACATATATCGGATGAGGTCATCGTAAAAAGGCTTATCTTTATGCTCTTCATAATGCTTTTGAAGCAAATCTAAAGATGGTGAAATAACTTTTGCAGCTACGAGATTAAGACCCTTGTTTTCGTATCTTTTTAATATTTCGCCTATAAGGCCCCGCTTTACCCCGTCTGGCTTTACCATAGCAAATGTCTTTTCCATTTACACTCCATCCTTCTCTAAATTATTCTTTTTATTAATTTTATCCCTAACCAAGGAAGTTAATGCACAAATAATGGAAAGTACTCCAGCTACAATGTATGCATCTCTCAATCCGAATAAAAATGCGCTATTACTATTTATCTTCAGAGATTCATAAAACATTTGTCTGTTGGTGAATATAGCACTTCCCATTGCTATGCCGAGAACCATTCCTGCATTTCTCATTGTTGCCAAAAAGGCGGATGCGATGCCAAGCCTGTTTTTGGATACGCTACCCATTACAGAGCTGTTGTTTGGTGTCTGGAATATACCATTGCCTACACCGAAAAGTCCCAGCCTTAACATGATTGATGTCATTGATGAATGCAGATTTAAGGTTGACATCGAAAAAAGTGCTGTAGCGGTTATAAGTGCACCAATTGTTGATAGAATTTGTGCACCATATCTATCTGATAAAACACCGCTTAAAGGCGCTACAACAAGCATTATCAGAGGAAAAGACGTCATGATTATACCAGATACGTCTGTAGAGTATCCTATTTTTTGTAAAAGGAAAGGAGTCAAAAATGTCATAGTGTTTTGAGCCATAAAGTTTATTAAAGTGCTGAGATTTCCAAATGTGAATAACCTGATTTTAAATAGGCTTAAGTCAAGCATTGGGAACTGCAGCTTATTTTCGATTATAATGAAGATTATGAAAAATACTATAAATGTTGCAAGCGAAATCATGCTGGGTATTGAAGTCCATCCCCAAGTGCCTCCCTCAGATATAAACAGGAGCAAACCAGTAAGAAAAATAAATGCAGACATGGCGCCTAACGGGTCAAATTTTTCTGGCACTCCTTTGTTGTCAGGGACTACTATTTGAGCCCAGATAAAACCGATTATTCCTATTGGTATATTTATATAAAATATAGATCTCCAGCCAAGGTATGTAAGCAAAAAGCCGCCTAATGTTGGTCCTATAGAAAGTCCTATTGAAACTGCCATTGCATTAAAGCCCAGTGCCTTGCCTCTTTCGTTTGGAGGAAATGTTGCTGTTATTATTGCTGGAGCCATAGACATAAGCATACCTGCACCGACTGCCTGAAAAGCTCTTACTACTATTAACATATAAATATTGTTTGACATACTTAATATGGCAGATGTAACAGAAAATGTTATTAAGCCGTATTGATAAAGTTTTTTGTAGCCAACCATGTCCCCCAGTCTTCCAAATGTAAGCATAAGGCTTGATAGCATTAATAAATATGTCATGGAGATCCAGCTTGTCGTTGTCATATCTGTGTGAAATATTTTTGCTAGTTGTGGCATTGCTATATTTGTTACACTGCCGTCAATGGGACCCATGACGGTGCCTATTAAAACAGCCGATAAGATTATCCATTTATTAGTGCGTAGTTTTTCCATTTTAGCAATTTCCTTTCCTGATAAATATAGCTGAAGAAGTTATAGTAACATAAAAAATTATAACATAAATCTACCTAAAAAACTAAATGGGCAGTGAAATTATGAGGCATCACTCAGTATTGCTTTTTTGGGCATATTTGTCTATAATTTAACTTGTATTATTTTAGCGGAACAGGATGTGGGCGGATGGTAGATATTAAAAGGCTTTTAATTGTTTGCTTTTTTACGATGGTAATAAATTTAATAGATACGTTGTCGTATTCTATAAGGCCATCTGGTGTAAGGACAAAAAAGCTTGCAGTTTCACTCTCGTTGTTTAATATTATGGCTGTAATTTCGAGGCTATCAAACATGATACAGGGGCCATTTCTTGGGAGTTTAGTTGACATATCGATAAAATACAAGTTGGTTCCACTTCTTGGTTTAAACATGAGACTTGTTTTGTTATCGGCAACAATGGGTGCAGTCATTGGAGCACCGCTTATGCCAACGTTTGTATCCGTATTCTCAGCAGCAATCAATGGCATGGAAACTGCTGGATCTGTGCCTAAACTTATATTGATGTCTTTAAAGTGGAATAACATAAAGAGGATAAGAAGCAAAATAGTTTTGCCTAGGCTTAGCATGCTTAAAGGCATTAAAGAGACCAATATACCAAAAAGTTTTTTGATTTACAATGTTATAATAACGTCTATATATACAACGGGCATCATTTCATCATTGTACGCTGGCGCACTGTTGCCTGAATTTCGTACGACTGCCAGCCTTCTTTCAGGAATAGTTAACGGATTCGCTACTATTCTTTTAACGGTTATCGTTGATCCTGTTGCAGCACTGATTACAGACCGAGCTCTTGCGGGGAAAAGGACTCAGCAAGATGTCAATACTATGGTTGTTTTGCTGGTATTCGGCAAAATAATTGGTACATTGCTTGCGCAAGTTGTGTTTGAACCGGCATCTCATTTGATTCTTTTTGTCACAAAATTAATTGTTTAATGAAAATTTAACACAGAGTTAATAAAATTGGTGTATAATATATAAAAACGATCCTTATGTAAATCAAAGGAGATGGATAGCCTTGAATTTTATAAATCCCACAAAAGGTCTTTTGGATCTTGATAAGATGTTTGATGATATTATAGAGTTTATAAAAGATGATAAAAATTCCAGATATAAGCTTATGATAGGAACCGATTCGCAGCCTGGAAAGGTTATATGCTTTGTTTCGGCTGTAATTATATATCGTGAGGGAAAAGGCGCTAGATATTATTATAGAAAATTTCAACATAAAAAAATTCCATCTCTTAGGCAAAGAATTTTTATGGAGGCCAATTATAGCATAGAACTTGCAAATCTTTTATCATCTAGATTTGAGAATATGGGCAAAACTGATTTTAATATAGAAATACATCTTGATGTTGGTGAAAATGGAATGACAAAAGATATCATAAAAGAAGTAGTTGGAATGGTTACAGGGTGTGGCTTTGACGCACAGGTAAAACCTGATTCGTATGGAGCAAGTAAAGTCGCTGATAAGTATACAAAATCCATGTAATATACTGTTTTGTATAAAAAACCTCTTTTTGGGGTTTTTATTTTTTTAAATATTTCTAAAATGGGTTATCATATGAAAAATTTATCATAAGCGAACGATTAATGGAGCTTTCGTAATATATCACGGTGAATATAGCGTAGTTTAATAATTTTTAAATAACTATTGCAATAATGGAATTTAGTGGTATAATAAAAATAAGGATAAAAGATATTAATTAATAATTATTATAAATTAATGAGGTGAGATTATGGAGAAAGTCGTCAAAATAAAAAATGGTGTTTATTGGGTAGGAGCATTAGACCCTGATCTTGAGTATTTTGACATAGTATGGAGGACGCCATGGGGAACGTCGTATAATTCTTATTTGGTAAAAGGCAGCGAAAAGATTGCTTTGATAGAAACGGTTAAAGAACCATTCTATGACGAATATATTGATAAGATAAAAAGCCTTGTTGATTTAAAGGATATAGATTATATAGTAATGGATCATACGGAGCCAGATCATTCAGGTGCACTGCCGAGACTTCTTAAAGAGGCTACAAATGCAGAGGTCATCGGTAGCAGGACAGCTATCACATTTTTAAAGGGGCAGATAAATCGCGATTTCAATTCAAGAGTTGTAAAAGACGGCGATTTTATTGATTTGGGTGGAAAGACTTTGAGATTTATTATGGCACCTTTTCTGCATTGGCCCGATACCATGTTTACGTATTTGGTAGAAGAAAAAATTTTATTTACATGTGATGCTTTTGGCTGCCATTATACTCCTAAACATTTATTTAATGACCTTGAAGATGATTTTTCTGACGCATATAAGCTGTACTTTGATTCTATCGTAAGTCCTTTTAAACCAAAAGTTTTAGAAGCTATAGAAAAAATTAGAAATTTACCAATCGATATGATAGCGGTAGGTCATGGGCCAATATTGAGAAAAGATATAGAAAAATACGTTGAGACCTACAAGAAATGGAGCTTATATGATACGAATACAAAGAAGAAAGTGCTGATATACTATGTTTCTGCATACGGCAATACTAGAAAAATGGCGGAAGAGATAGGCAATGGCATCAAAGATTCTGGAGTTATAGATGTGGATATATACAATGCAAAGGCAGTTAATTTAGACGATGCAAGGGATAAGATTGAAAAAGCAGACGGGTTGTTGTTTGGCTCTCCGACAATTACTGGTGACGCTGTTGAATCCATCTGGAATGTTATAGATAGGATAAATCCTATAAAAAATAAGAATAAGCCCGCTGCAGTTTTTGGCTCATATGGATGGAGTGGCGAGGCGATACCTTTGATGGAGGAAAGGCTTAAAGGGTTAAAACTTAATTTGGTTGAGCCAGGCCTTAAAATTAATTTCATTCCAAGTGATGATGATTTAGAAAAATGCAGGGATTTTGGAAGAATATTTGCATCATCACTTGTGTAACATAAAAGTGTTATATGCTTCTTGCATATAGCACAAATTAATTTTTTTTACATATATAATTTGAAAGGAATGATCATAATGAATTTTGTCATAATAGGCAATGGAATTGCTGCACTATCGGCCGCTGAAAGCATTAGGAAAAATGATAAAGAATCTAAAATAACGATGATTTCAAATGAGCCATACAATACATATTTTAGGATAAAATTGTCTCATTTATTGGGGCATGAGTACGAATTAGAAAAACTATACGTTAAACCTGAGCCTTGGTACAAAAGCAGCAATATTGATATTATGCTGAAATGCAGTGTAAATTCAGTAGATATAGTTAAGAAAACGGTACACTTAAATAGTGGTGATGACATTAAATATGACAAGCTTATTATTGCGTCAGGAAGCCAAAGCTTTGTTCCACCTGTTAGAGGATGTGATAAAAAAGGCGTGTATGCTATAAGAAGTCTGGATGATGTTAATAATTTAAACCAATATATAAAGGGTAAAAAAAGAGGAATTGTAGTTGGTGGAGGACTCTTAGGTCTTGAAGCTGCATGGTCTTTAAGGCAAGCTGGATACGAGATGAATGTCATTGAATTTTTCCCGAGGTTGTTGCCTAAACAATCTGACGAAGAAGGCTCAAAGATTATTGAAAATATTATAGAAAGCAACGGAATTAAACTTATGTTAGGCACAGAAGTAGAAGAGATAACTGGTGATGCTGTAGACGGCGTAATATTAAAGGATGGCAGAGAAGTCCACGCTGATTTTGTGATATTTTCAGCAGGAATCAGACCTAATGTAGATGTGGTAAAAGGTTCAGGTATAAAAATCAATAAGGGGATTTTAGTAGATGAATTTATGAGAACAAATGTGGATGATGTATTTGCGGCAGGAGATGTTGCGGAGTACAACGGAAAGATATATGGACTTTGGACTGTTGCAATGGCACAAGGTAAAAATGCAGGTCTAAATGCAGTAGGCATGAAGACCCAATATAAAGAAGTGCCGCCATCTAGTACGTTGAAAATAACGGGTGTTGATGTATTTTCGTCTGGCGATATATCTGGAGAAAAATCCACTTCATACAGTCATAAAGAAGAGAATGTTTATTATAAGCTGTTTATAAAGGATAATAAATTAGTCGGTGCAATTCTCATTGGCGATATAAGCAGCTCTACTAAAGTTAAGAGAGCAATTGATTTTGAATATGATTTAAGAGAAATTATAGATTCTTCAAAAGACGCTAAAAGTATATTAGAAAAATTATAATACTTAGATTCCTAAGTATTATAAAGTTCTTTTATTGAGTTTAAACTTATTGAATGTTAATGGTGCGCCAATTGAAAACCACAGTCCGCAAATGAAATATCTTAAAGCGTTAAAAACGTTAGTATATGGTAACATATATTTGAGAACACTTAATAGAACTAGGAATATTGATACACCAATAATTATCTTGTATATTTGATTTTTAATCGTATTTGTTACTGTAAATCCGAAGTACTGTCCATCAATGAAATATCCTATCAAAATACCTGATGCCAGTCCCATGTATTCGAAGTTCTCATTATAAGGAAACAGAATTATTAATGCAGTAGGGACAATAATTGCTAAGATTATTTTATAGGCAAGTGGTATATCAAATTTACTTTCAACTATGATGCTGTCCACAAGTTCACCGACAATTATTATTAAAACAGCAATTAATATGCCTCCAATTATGTCTACAGGCCAATGGACACCCAAATAAAGCCTTGACAGTGAAACGAGAATTATAGAAGCTATTCCCAAGATATTGATGTATTTTCTGTTGTACTTAAACATCAATGTTCCCCAAAAGGTAGTTGTTCCCTGCGCATGACCGCTTGGAAAAGAGTATCCGCCGGCAGATTGAGTAAAAATCGACCTTATGCCTGGATAGCCAATTGGCCTTTGGATCATTGTCACATTTTTTACTACAGTATTGACATAAATAGATGACAAAAGAATTATACCAATTTTAAGTCCAAATTTCTTATCAACACACCAGTAGAATATGGGCAATACTAAAAAATAAAAGTAAGAACTACCCATCATAGTAATGCCAATGAATATGTAATCTAAAATTGGATTTGATAAAAGCTGTATATCTTTTATTATAGCTGCCTGCATATCATCACCTCAATATATATTCTACATTTATGAAAATCTTTCTTCAATATAAAGTCTATAAATTGCATATAAAAATTTTTATGAGTCAAATATTGGCACAGTTAATTTGTCGAAAATTATTTTCTATTTGTTAGAAGGATTTTTTTATTTTATAAAGAATAATAATATATAGGTGGTGTTAAAGTGAAACCTGAAAAGATATTATTGAGAGATATGGAGAAAAGGGACAAAAGGACTTTTTCAATGTGGCTTAAAGATGTAGATGTTGTAAAATTTCTTATTGATATGTTTAAAGTATCTAGAATGAGCGAAAATGTATTAAATATCCCATTTGGGAAGAACAGAAAGATATTTATTTTGCAGACCAACGATGGAGATAATATAGGATTTTGTGGACTGTACAATATTAATTGGCAATTAAAAAGATGCAGTTTGTATGTATACATTGATGATTGTGAGAATGTAAGCGATGATGTTATAAGTGATGCTATGAATTCAATAGTAAAGAGCATATCACTGCTTAAAAAGTTTAAAATATTAGAAGTTCACGCGAAAGCTGATATCTTGAAAAAATATATGAAAAATATGAATGACGCAAAAAAATGCAACAATGAGTATGTTTTTGAAATAGGATTAAATGATAAAATCGTATAAAGGCCTTTTAAGGCCTTTATTTACTTTTTATCAAATAAATAATATAATACAATACAAGTGATTCTTATTTAAGAGGTGCTTTTATGAATATACCGAATATCTTAACGATGATTAGATTTGTGTTGATACCCGTATTTGTTTACAGTTTTTTTTACATAAACAATGGCAATATATACGCTGCAGTTATATTTATAATATCTGGACTGACTGATGTTCTTGATGGATATATTGCCCGTCATTACAATCAGATAACAAAAATAGGTATATTGATGGATCCATTGGCAGACAAGCTGATGATAATAACGGTGTTGGCAAGTCTGTGGATAAAGGGAATAATACCCTTTTTTATAATATTGATTGTAATTGTAAAAGAGGTTACCATGATCATTGGCGCATTTATTCTATACAGGAAAAAAGACATTGCAATACCTGCCAATAAATTTGGGAAAGGGGCAACACTTCTTTTTTACATCGCAATAATTTTTTCAATTTTTGATTGGCCTTATGGTCTTACGTTAATGATAATAGCACTGCTACTTGCGCTTATAGCTTTCTTTATTTATTCAGTTGAGTTTAAGTCTTACAATTATAAACAATAGATTGTTTTATAATTTTGCAGTTTTGATTTTTGGAATTTTTATGTTATATTTTTTGAGGAGGTATGGTTATGAGACTAGAAGAAAAATATGAGAATTTAAAAAAGTATATAAAGGAACTTGGAAGTGCTGTCATAGCATTTTCAGGTGGAGTTGATAGCACTTTTCTTGCTAAAGTTTGCAAAGATGTGCTAAATGATAGTTGTTTAGCTGTTACGGCCACATCATCTACATATCCGGAAAGAGAATTTAAAGAAGCTCTGGAACTAGCAAAGGAGATTGGTATACGACATAAAATAATAAAATCTGAGGAACTTGAAATAGAGGGATTTTCCAAAAATCCTATAGATAGATGTTATTACTGTAAGAGCGAATTGTTTTCTAAGCTTAAAAAAGTTGCTGATGATGAAGGAATAGAGTATGTTTTAGATGGAACAAATGCTGATGATATGGGAGATTTTAGACCGGGTAGGCGCGCCGCAAAAGAATTAGGTGTCAAAAGCCCTCTTTTAGAATGTGGTTTTACAAAAGACGATATAAGGGAGATGTCAAAAAGATTAGGCCTTCCTACATGGAACAAACCTGCTTATGCCTGTCTTTCATCCCGCTTTCCGTATGGACAAGAGATAACAAGTGAGAAATTGTCGATGGTTGAAAAATCAGAAGAATACCTTCTGAATTTAGGCTTTGTAGGATTTAGAGTTAGGCACCATGGCGATATTGCCAGAATAGAACTTAATCCAGATCAGATTAATATGATGTTGGATGAAAACATCAGGAAAAAAGTTGTATCAAAATTGAAAGAAATAGGCTTTAAATATGTTTCACTTGATCTTGAAGGTTATAGAACAGGCAGTATGAATGAAGCTATATCGGAGTTGATAAATAATGTACGATAACATAATAAGGGACGTTCTTAAGAAATATGAAAATGGCTATATAGGATTAGATGAGGCAGTTGATATATTAAAAAAGCTTCCATACGAAGATTTAGGATTTGCAAAGATTGACTACAATAGAGAAGTTAGACGAGGCTTCCCTGAAGTCATTTACTGTGAAGGTAAGACGCCTAAACAGGTTAATGAAATAGCGCTTAGGATGTATGAAAAGGGAAGCAACGTTTTAGGTACTAGGGCGTCTATTGAACACTTTGAAGCATTGAAGGAAGTATGCGATAAAGCAGTTTATTACGATGTGGCGAGGATTATATCGATTAAATCAGAAGAGATTATGCCTACAAAAGGTGTTATCGGTGTTGTGGCAGCAGGTACATCTGACTTGCCTGTTGCTGAAGAAGCTGCTGTAACGGCAGAACTTATGGGGAATTCTGTAAAGCGTATATATGATGTAGGTGTAGCTGGAATACACAGATTGATGAGCAAAGTTGAAGAATTGAGAAAATTTAGAGTCATAATATGTATAGCAGGAATGGAAGGTGCACTACCTACTGTAGTCGGAGGGCTTGTGGCTTGTCCAATCATTGCGGTTCCAACAAGTGTGGGATATGGAGCTAATTTTCATGGACTTTCTGCACTGCTTGCTATGCTTAATTCATGCTCAAGCGGTGTCAGCGTAGTGAACATCGATAATGGGTTTGGTGCAGCTTATTCAGCAAGTTTAATAAATAAGATAGGAGAGTAATGATATGAGATTTCTATACTTCGATTGCTTTGCTGGAATTTCTGGCGATATGACTATTTCATCTCTTCTTAGCCATGGAGTCGATGTCGATAAATTTAAAGGCGAATTGAGTAAATTGCCGCTTAGTGGATATGATTTAGTATTTGGAAGCTCAACGAAAAATGGCATAACTGCAAATACTTTCAAAGTTAATTATGATGACTATCACCATCATCATAGAACTATGAAAGATATAGAAAATATCATAAATCAAAGTTCGTTGAATGAAAATGTAAAGGAAATGAGTCTTAAAATATTTCGCAATTTAGCGGATGCTGAAGGCAAAGTGCATGGTATGTCGCCTGAGGAAGTCCACTTTCATGAAGTCGGTGCGGTTGACTCTATAATCGATATAGTTGGGACATCTGTGCTTATAAATATGATTGCTCCAGATAAGATAATTTTTTCAAAACTACCTATAGGGTCTGGATTTGTAAATAGCCAGCATGGTGTGATACCTGTACCTGCACCGGCAACAGCAGAGTTATTAAAAGGCATACCTGTGTATGACAATGGAATAAGTGGAGAACTTGTAACGCCTACAGGTGCAGCTATAGCGAAAACAATAGCTGATGAATTTGGAACGATTCCAGAAGCTAAGATCGATTCAATAGGATATGGCGCTGGATTTAAGGATTTTGAGATTCCAAATGTTTTAAGGACGATGGTAGGCACTATAGATGTAAAAAAAAAGTAGAAAATCTTACTGTTCTTGAAACAAACATAGATGACATGAGTCCGGAATATTATCAGTACATATTTGATAGACTTCTTAAAAATGGAGCTTTGGATGTTTACCTTACGCCAATAATGATGAAGAAGCAAAGACCTGCAAATATGTTGTCGGTGCTTTGTAAAGAAGAAAGGGCAGATTTGCTGCGAAGGATAATATTCGAAGAAACATCTACATTTGGCATAAGAGAGTATAAAGTAAATAGATATGCTCTTCAAAGGAATTTTAAAACTGTAAAGATGCCTATTGGCGATGTGAAAGTTAAAATGGGTTATATGGATGGCAAACTTATAAAATCTCATCCTGAATCAGATGATGTAAAAGCCATTGCAGAAAAAAGTGGGCTTTCCATATTATCAGTTTTGAAACTTTTAAAAGATTATGAAGATGAAAATGACACATAAAAATACTGAAAGTACTAGCTTTCAGTATTTTTACTTAGTCTTTATACATTTTTAGCACAGGTTTTAATTTTAGGGATAGATATGAAGATGTTAACACTTTTATAAGATCACCTAATGTGTATGGTACTGCTCCTAACAGGACTGCTTTTTTAATTTCCAACCCAGCCACAACACTTAGCTGCAAAACGCCTAGCGCATATACGATCAATATACCGCCAATGATATTTGCTAATATTAACTTAAAGAAACTGGTATCTGCTATTCTCATTAATGATGATATGACAAAAGAAGCTATTGGCATAGCAAGTAAGTAACCGCCTGTTGGACCAAGTAGTATACTGATACCGCCATGAAATCCGGCAAAAACAGGAATACCCACTGCTCCAAGCGCAAGATAGATAATCATGCTGAATAATGATGTGATAGGGTATAATAGACTTCCAGACAACATTAATGCAAATGTTTGGCCTGTTATAGGCACAGGAGAAAAAGGCAGCGGTATACTTATAAAGCTCATGACGATTGTAATAGAAGCAAACATAGACGCAAGTGTCATCTTTTTTAATGAAAAAACAGACTTGTCATTATGTACTATCAAATTATTCACCTCGTCGTAATAAATTTATTTGTATTATACATGATATAATCTATATTTGTCAACCTAATTTTTAAAGTGGGTTAACAAATAGTGATATTGACAATTTGCTGGTTAATGTATATATTATATATTAATAACATATTTTTGCCATGATAGTGAGGAGTAAATGTATCAGATAAAAGAGAGGGATTCCCTGAGGCTGAAAGGTTTCCTTATCGTTAGGTACATTGAAGGTAGCACTGGAGCATGTAAGCTGAAATGTAAGTAGGCTTAAACGGGTTTGCCCGATATAGCTTAAGCTATAAAATAAGGTGGTACCGCGGAAAACCTTCGCCCTTTTGGGAAAGGTTTTTTTATTTTACTTAAAAATACAAAACCTGAAAGGAGATAAAAATGGATATTGCAAAGACGTACAATCCAAAGGAATTTGAAGATAGAATATACAATGAATGGATGGAGAAAGGGTACTTTACCCCAAAAATTGACTATAGCAAAAAACCATTTACAATAGTCATACCACCGCCTAACATTACAGGGCAACTGCATATGGGACATGCACTGGACAACACGATGCAGGACATAATCATAAGATGGAAAAGGATGCAGGGATATGTTGCTCTTTGGATACCAGGTTCGGATCATGCCAGTATTGCAACAGAAGTAAAAGTTCTTGATAAAATAAAAGAAGAGACAGGACTTACTAAAAGAGATATAGGCAGGGAGAAGTTTTTAGAAAAAGCATGGCAATGGAAGGAAAAATATGAAAACCGAATTTTGGATCAGCTAAAAAAATTAGGTTCTTCTTGCGACTGGACGAGAAAAAGATTTACGATGGATGAGGCTTTATCAAAAGCGGTCAGAGAAGTTTTTGTTGCGCTATATAAAAAAGGTCTCATATATCGTGGAGACAGGATAATAAACTGGTGTCCTAGTTGTAAAACTGCTTTGTCAGATGCTGAAGTAGAGCATGAAGATGAGTCTGGACATCTTTGGTACATTAAATATCCTATAAAAGATGTAAATGGATATGTTACGATTGCCACTACACGGCCTGAAACAATGCTGGGAGATGTGGCAGTAGCCGTTAATCCTAATGATGATAGGTATAAAGGACTAATAGGGAAAAAACTTGTACTCCCGATAGTAGGAAGGGAGATTCCTATAATTGAAGATGATTACGTAGATCCTTCATTTGGAACAGGTGCTGTCAAGGTGACGCCAGCCCATGATCCAAATGACTTTGAAATGGGAATAAGACATGATCTAGAATTCATAAATATAATGAATAAGGATGCTACGATAAATGAAAACGGCGGTGAATATTCAGGTCTAGATAGGTATGAAGCTCGTAAAAAGATCGTTGATAAACTTAAAGACATGGGACTTCTAGAAAAAGTAGAAGACCTAAATCATAGTGTAGGACACTGCTATAGATGCCACACGACTGTTGAGCCGTTTTTATCAAAGCAGTGGTTTGTAAAGATGGAACCGCTGGCGAAGCCTGCACTTGAAGCAGTAAGGACAGGCAAAATTGAATTCATACCTGAAAGATTCGAAAAAATATATTTCAATTGGCTTAATAACATAAAAGATTGGTGCATATCAAGGCAGCTGTGGTGGGGCCATAGGATACCTGCATGGTATTGTGATGATTGTGGTTATGTCACTGTTTCAAAAGATGACCCAACTTGTTGTGAACAATGTGGCAGCAAAAACATATATCAAGACGAGGATGTGCTAGATACGTGGTTTAGCTCAGCATTGTGGCCTTTTTCGACAATGGGGTGGCCTGATGATACGGAAGACTTAAAATATTTCTTCCCCACTGATGTGCTTGTTACGGGATATGACATAATATTCTTCTGGGTAGCTAGAATGATTTTCATGAGCCTGGAATTCATGAAAGAGGTGCCTTTCAAGCGCGTTTTAATACACGGACTTGTTAGAGATTCTCAGGGCAGGAAAATGAGTAAATCGCTGGGAAATGGCATTGATCCATTAGAAATTATAGAAAAGTATGGTGCTGATACACTCAGGTTTACTCTTATTACAGGTAATGCACCAGGAAATGACATGAGATTTAGCGATGACAAGCTGGAAGCCAGCAGAAACTTTGCAAATAAGCTTTGGAATGCATCTAGATACGTAATGCTTAATCTAACAAGTGATGATACAACGCTTTATCTAGAAAATCTAAATATTGCTGATAAGTGGATTTTAACTAGATTAAACAATGTTGTGAAAGAAGTGACGGAAAACCTAGAAAAATATGAATTAGGAATAGCTGCAGGAAAATTGTATGATTTTCTCTGGAGCGAGTTCTGCGATTGGTATATAGAGCTTAGCAAGCCTGTGCTTTATGGTGATGATTTAGAGGCTAAGAAAAAAACAAAATCTGTATTGAGGTATGTACTAGACAATACGTTAAGGCTTTTACATCCATTCATGCCTTTTATAACAGAGGAAATATTTAAAAACATACCACATGATGGCGAAACGATTATGCTGAGCAAATGGCCAGAATATAGAGAAGATTTGAATTTTGAAAAAGAGGCAAAGGATACAATACTTATAATGGATGCTATAAAAACCATAAGGAATCTAAGGGCAGAAGCATCAGTATCACCATCAAAAAAGGCAAGAGTGATAATAAACTCAGATAGGGAAGATGTTATAAAAATTTTTAAAGATGGAGAGAATTATATTACTAAACTTGCCGGAGCTAGTGAAGTCATATATGAAAGGGATAAAGATAAGCTTCCACAAAAGGCTATGTCCGGCTCAGTTGAAGGCACATTGATTGTCATGCCGTTGGAGGATTTAATAGATATAAAAGTTGAAATAGAAAGATTAAGAAGCGAGAGAGAGCGTGTAATTAGCGAGATAAAACGCGCAGAAGGCATGCTTAAGAATGAAAAGTTTATAAGTAAGGCACCAAAGCATGTAGTAGATGCAGAAAAGGGAAAGTATGAAAAGTATACTGAAATGCTTAAAAATTTAGACGAGCGGATTGATTATTTAATGAAGTGATTTTGATGCCTCAACAGGAGGTTATATGATGTTTACACTATTCAGGAAGGTAGAAAAAAATCCAACTTTAACAATAAGAGAAGCAAATGTGAAAGATGCCAAAGGAATAGTGAAGCTAATTGAAAGTGTTGGAAAAGAGAAAATATACATGGTTTCAGAAGATTTAGGGTGGACAGAAGAAGAGGAAAAACAATTGATAAAGCGACTTGACCGAGGGAAAGATCTGATTTTGGTAGCTGATTATGGAGGAAAAATTGTAGGTTGCCTTACTCTTTTTAGGTATTATGGCGGCAGATCGCCTAAAGTTCAACATGTAGGCGAAATTGGCATAAGCATAGATGCTAAATACAGGAATATTGGCATTGGCTCAAAGCTTTTTGAGTATACAATTGATTGGGCCAGAAAAAGAAACTATAAAAAATTGTGTTTGAGTGTTTTTAGTTCTAATATAAATGCTATACATCTGTATGAAAAATATGGTTTTAAAGAAGAAGGGAGGAGAAAAAAACAATTTAAAATTGACAATGACTATGTGGATGAAATACTGATGGGATTATTTTTATAAAACATCCCCAGACAATTATTGTCTTGTCTGGGGTTTTGAATTTCGGAGGATGAGAATATGAATTATCAAGATGCAATAGATTACATTCACAATACTCATAAGTTTGGAATGAAACTGGGTCTTGACAATATAAAACGCTTGCTTATGCATATGGGAAATCCACAGAGCAATCTAAAATTTATTCACGTAGCTGGGACAAATGGAAAAGGATCAATATGTGCTTTTATAAATAGTATTTTATTTGAAGCAGGTTTTAAAGTTGGTCTTTATACATCTCCATATTTAGAAGAATTTGAAGAAAGGATGAGGATAAATAATCAAAATATTCCAAAGGATAAATTAATATATTACGTTGAATACATAAAGCCTATTATAGAAAAGTTGGTTGTTGAAGGATATAACCATCCTACAGAGTTTGAGATAATTACGGCAATTGCATTTAAATATTTTTGTGATGAAAATGTTGATTTTGTTGTGCTTGAAGTAGGGCTAGGAGGGCGTTTTGATGCTACAAATGTCATCGATAGTTCGCTAGTATCTGTAATAACAACAATTGACTATGACCACATGGATAAGCTTGGAGATACTTTAGAAAAGATAGCGTTTGAAAAAGCCGGTATCATAAAAGAAAATGGGACAGTCGTTAGTTTTTATCAAAAAGATGAGGCACTTAAGGTTATAGAGGAAGTTTCTAGGTTTAAGAATGCATCACTATCTGTTATGGATATAAATGATGTTAAAATTAAAGAATCTAACAGTAATCATCAGGTATTTGACTACAAAAATTACAAAAATCTTAAGATAAGCATAATTGGAAAGCATCAGATTTACAATGCTTCACTGGCTGTTATGGCTGTAGAGAAGCTAATACAATACGGTATAAATATTAGCGAAGATGTGATAAAAAGGGGACTTATTAACGCAAAGTGGCCAGGAAGAATCGAGGTTATCAGTAAGTTACCATTAATCGTAATAGATGGCGCCCATAATCCTCAAGGCATGGCTGCATTAAAGGAAGCTTTGAATTTATTTACATATAATAGATTGATACTTGTCATTGGCATGCTGAAGGACAAAGATACAGATAGTATGCTAAAATTGATAGTTCCTGAAGCAGACCTTATAATAACAACAAAACCCATAAGCGATAGGGCTTACACTGCAGAAGAATTATCACAAAAAATTGCATATGATGATGTATTGCATTTTGAAAACATAGATGATGCAATAAATGAAGCTTTGAAAAGTGCAGGAAAAAATGATTTAATATTATTTTGCGGTTCGCTTTACATGATAGGGAATGTCAGGATGTATTTAAAAAATGTAATAAAATAAATATTTAAATAATATAATATAGAAAACTATAGTCTCCAGAAGGTGGTTGTATGGAATATAACAGTGCAGAACTTCTACAAGAGATAGATAATGCACTAAAGCGACTTAAGGAAAGCGAATTGTATCTTGAAAGAGTTGAAAAAGACAACTACCTTAAAACAAAACTTGCACAGTTAAAATATGACTTTGCAAGGGAGGAATACTTAAGACTTTTGAAAATTGCGCGAGATGAGCATATAAAGTACGATATGCAGGATTTGTATGAAAAGATTATAGACATGTGATGAAAGCGGCCGAAAGACCGCTCGCTGTATTTGGTATAATCTTTTTGAGAAATATACATGTGCTAATGATACAATAAGGCTAAAATATGAAAGGATAAAGTTCATAAGAAGTGTAGTGCTGTATTTGATAGGTGTGTGTTTTGCAATAGGTGGATTTGATTACGCCATAGGCTCTCCTTTGGGATTTGGTAAGAAGTTTGAAGAAGGAATCAGGGCAATGGGAGCGGTGGGGCTTGGCTTTGAAATTATTCCACTGCAACAAGTAATGTTTGTGGTAGGGAAAATTGCCTTTATACTGGCTGGCGCATACCCAATGCTGGCTATGCTTGAGAGATTTTTTAGCAATTTTTTTAAAAAGATAGGGGACAGGTGTGGCATAGACGATATCTCTGTTGTGAGCTTGCTGGGCAATCTTGCTACTAATTTGCTGGTATTTGGCAATTTTAAAAACATGAATAACAAAGGGAAAGTAGTCTGTTCGGCTTTTGCTATAAGTGGTGCTTTTGTATTTGGAGGTCAGATGGGGTTTGTGTCAGGAGTGGCACCAAGTATGCTGGTACCATTTTGGTGTCCAAATTTGTTGCAGGGATATTTGGGCTTATTCTGGCACTTTGGTTTATGGGACAGATAGCATTTCACATACGTCAGCAAGGCTTTGAAAGTCCTTCATATATAATTAATAAAAATATATTGTTCTGCTGATACAGCTATCATGATGAACAAAAGCAATACATAAAACCTTGTCAATTTTGCATTTGTCAAGTCAGAAATTACTCCAAAGATTAAAAAATCTTACTTGATATAATAAAATATTTATGATAAAATTGTAAATGCGTCGGGGCATGGCGCAGAGGTAGCGCGCGCGGTTCGGGACCGTGAGGTCGCAGGTTCAAATCCTGTTGCCCCGACCATTTTGTGGCATTAATTACTTCCATGCATATTATAAAGTAGCATATGCGTGGAGGGATGCACTTTGAAAATATTTGTAGCCAACAAAGGTGATGACACAATAAGCTTTATAAATGATAACCAGACGAAGGCATTTCTTGAGTTGGTGAAAGATAAATTTACTTTTAAGAGTGATAAAAGCCATGTGCCGCAAATAGGGCCTCATAGGTTGCTTATAGATAAATACAAAAAAGAATTGTATACGCTAAACATGTTTGATGATTCAATAAGTATCATTGACATTGAGAATTTCCAATTAATTGATACTGTGTATGTAGGGCCTTCCCCAAATGACGGAATAATATTAAATAACCTTATTTATGTATTAAATGGCGATGCAGATTGTTTAAGTGTTTTTGATGTAGGGTCTGGTAAAATATTAGAACAGATTAAGGTTGGTTTTCAACCGCAATCTATACTTTATAGTAAAAAACATAAAAAAATTTTTGTATCCAATATGAATTCTGATTCGATATCTTTAATAAATCCACTTAATTTGCGCATTGAAAAAACATTATCAGTTTATTCAAAACCATATGGGATGTGTTTGTCAGATGACGAAAAATTTTTATTTGTAGCAAACACATACCTTGAAACAGGGCTTGATGGTTCTATAACAATCTATGATATAATAAACGATGAAATTATTGACAATATACGATGTGGAAGATTGCCAATTTCCATTGCATTCCATAATGGCTTTATATTTGTAGTAAACTCATGTTCTAACACGTTGATGAAAATCAATTTACAATCCCGGCAATGCGAAGAACTTTATTGTGGTTATATGCCAGTTTATATTAAAATATTTAAAGACTTCGCATATGTATCAGTTTCAGGTGAAAATAAGTTGAATATTGTGAATATAAATGATTTTAAAATTGAAAAAAAAGTAGAAGTTGGTAAAGAGCCCGATGGTCTCATTTTTGAGGCGTAAGGGCTTTTATAATATAGCTGTATATATCATTTGATTTTTGTTTCCAGTTATCGCACACTATTTTAGCTTGCTGTGCATTGACTAAATTTAGATTTATTTCGATAAGGACGATATCATTTTCTATGACTTGTAAATTAGCTATGAATTCATTATCCGATTTTTTATAATATGTTGCTACATATTGAGATTCTTGTTTGAATTTTTCTTTGTTTATTACTATATATTCATCGATTTTTTTTCTTATATTTTCTTGTATGTGTTTAAAGAATAATTTTAACGCATTCAATCCAAATTCCGATAAAACATATTTATTCTCTTTAAGTTTGATAAAATTACTTTCTTCTAATTCATTTAAATATTGCTGTAAATAGAAATAATTCATCAAATTATTATCAGAGATTATTCTATTTATTTGTTCACCTGTTATAGGCATATCTATTCTATTTAATATATATAATATTATTAGTTTATTCTCGGCCAATTCTTGAATTTCATAACTCAACTTTTCACACCCCTCACAATATATTGTATGCTATTTATATTCTACCACAAAATATATATTAAAAAAAGAGAGTACTTTGAATACCCTCTTTTGCATTATTTATTTCATATATTCTGCTTCGCTTCCTGCTGCGCCGTTGCCTCTTTGTGCTGTTTTTTCGCCACCTATACTTATGCCATTTGACATTGCAGATTCGGCGTAATTTACCATTCTTCTAAGCATGTGACCTCCAACAGCGCCGCAATCACGACTTGATAAATTTCCCCAATAATCTTCAGAACCTTGTTTTACTGGAAGTCCTAGTTCTTTAGCTATTTCATATTTTAAATTATCCAGTGCTTTATGTGCTTCAGGTACTACTTTCGGTGTATCGTTCCAACTTCCTCTTGCCATATTTATTCCTCCTAAAAATTATTCCCATCTTTAATTTGTGTAGAAATATGCAATTTATTCTTTTTACAAATTGCGATTTTATGTTAAAATGATTTTGAAATTAAAAAGTAAAAGGTGATTTATGTGAATAGACAATTAATTATTGAAGAAAAAATGAAAGAGTGGGGTGCATCAATCGTTGGATTTTCAGATCTTATAGATGTACTTCCTGATGATTTAAAAGATTTAAGGTATGGAATAACGGTGGCAGTTAAATTATCAGATAGAATAATAAATGAAATCAATGATAAGCCTACTTATACTTATTTTCATCATTATCGCTCAGTAAATACGTTGATAGATCAGATAACATTGAAAACTGTATTGATGATGGAAGAATGGGGGTATAATGCTCTGGCAGTACCTGCATCCCAATCAATAAAGGAACTTGGAGAATACAGGGGATTATTTCAACATAAGACGGCTGCAACAAAAGCAGGATTGGGGTGGATTGGCAAAAATGGTCTTTTGGTTACAGAAAAATATGGCCCGAGAGTACGACTTGGTACGGTATTGACAGACTTTGAATTAGATACTGGGAAACCGATAGAGACTAGCAAGTGCGGAAATTGTACCTTATGTGTTAAAAGTTGTCCTGCAATGGCACTTCACGGGAAATTATGGGAAGCCGGAATAGAAAGAAAAGAAATTGTTGATGCACAGGCATGCAGTGAATATATGAATAAAAATTTTAAACATATAGGAAGAGGCTCTGTTTGCGGTATTTGCATTAAAGTTTGCCCATATGGTATTAAAAATTAATAATTTTTTAATAAACTTTATCTAAATATTTGCTAAAATTTATTTATAGAAACAAAAAAAAGGGGAGTCACTGCAATGTGGCGAATAACTTATAAAATAATGGCGCTATTTATAACATTATTATTTTTTTTATCTGGATGCGGCATAAATAAAACGCAAGAAAGTGGTATAAATAACAAAGTAGCTAAGATTAACAAAAATGTCGAATATAGTTATAGTTTAAATAGCATTCCAAAATTTGGTCTACAGGCCATTTATTTTATAAATGGGAAAGATGGCTGGGCAGGTGGACAAGGGATTATTCTCTCAACAAATGACGGAGGCAAGAATTGGAGTGTAGAACATACTGGTTCTTTTAATATATTGGCATTTGATTTTGTTAATTCGATTTATGGTTGGGCAATATCTGATAAATCAATATTAAGAACTACCAATGGTGGTAAGACTTGGACTGAATTGCCGAAATTGAGTGCAAATATAACAAATATAAAATTTGTAACTGTTGATAAAGGTTATGGGCTTTCAGGCGATAAGCTTTACGTAACAAATGATGGCGGGCAAACTTGGGAAAGTATAACCACTAAAATAAAAATAGATTCATACGATTTTGTCGATCAATACCATGGTTTTGCGTCATACAATAACAGTATATATTATACGAAAGATGGTGGAATATCGTGGAATTTTTTGTTTAATCCGTATTTGCAAGGAGAATGGAATGTTGAAATTTCCGCAATTGATTTAAACGATATATGGGTCATTTATAGAGGTAAATCATCATCAATGAATAAACAACCTTATCTTATTTTAAAGACAAATGACGGCGGCAAAACATGGAGTACACTAGCAGAAGAAAGTTATTTTGGCGATTTATATGGAAGTCATAAATCGAGCAATTTTTTAGGCTCGTATTTAAGTACAATCAACATCGTTGATAAAGACACTGCTTTTGCTATTGGTTTAAATCCAGCTAATGAAAGCGACAAAATGATAATTTCCAGGACGACAGATGGTGGAAATACTTGGAGCAGTTACCAGATACCTCAATTTGATTTGGAAAGTTTGATTGAAGGACCTATTCCAATATCATTTGTAGATACTTATAATGGTTGGATTGCTTACACAAAAAACGGGAATGGCATAATATTAAACACATTAGATGGCGGCCAAACATGGCAGCAACAATATCCTGTAAGAAAGGATAATAACCAAAAGAACAGTGAATTTATAAATCCTGTCATTATTGATGCATTAAAAGATATTGCAGGAAATGCAATCATAAAAATTTACGCGCCTTCTGTTGTGCCTTTGCCGGAAGATAAGAAAAATCTATATATAACTGCGGCTCCTAAAATGGGTAAATTTAATGATAATTACAATGTGGACCTTATAATAACTGATAAGCCCCTTGATGTAAAAAGTTCAAAAATAGAATCTAACAAAAATGATGCTAATAATATTCTTGGAGATTTTGGTGGTCTTCTTTTTAGTTCTGATATCGACGCCGAAAATTATATAAGCGCGATTGAACAGAATAATGGATTTATTGTTGACGATGAAAGCCAGAAACTTAATTATAAGGATTTCATATGGGGACATGTCTATTATAAGAAAGGTAAATACAGCGTGCAATGGAAAGAAGGCAGATGGATTGTTGAGGTTAATTCTGAAGAAAAGCCGCAATTAGACCTTGCTAAGCAGATGGTAAAATATCTTCAAAATTATAATTTGCCTGTTCCACTGTATAAAGGGCTGATCGTAGTTAATATATCTAAGAACAAGACGACAACTAATATTTACTGGGCAAAAGAATCCAGTGTTTACTATATAAATTATAACTTTAAGCCGATAGATGCTTTGCAAATGGCAGTATCAATGAAAGAGAACTGATTAGGATTTAGCTTAACTTTATTATAATTTGCATTTCAAAAAAGTACTCAAACAATGAGTACTTTTTTGAATATATTGTAATTTAAGAGAATAATATTAAATCTATGATTCATATCTTGACAGGAGTGAAAAAATGAAATACAATATAATTAACCAAAACGTTTTGGAAAAGGTGGATATGTAATGGCAGTTACTATAAAGGATATAGCTAAATATGCAGGTGTATCTGTGACAACAGTTTCTAGAGCTTTAAATGGATATCCAGATGTAAGCGAAGAAACGAGAGAAAAAATTAAAAAAATAGCTGAAGAGCTAAATTACTCTCCAAATTCTATTGCAAGGGGTTTAGTAATGAATAAGACTCATACGGTGGGCTTAGTTGTTTCAGAACTTATCAAACCCGGCGCATATCATCCTTTTTTTCTAGAGATATTGGCAGGAATAAAGGATGGATTGCGTAAAGACAAATATGATCTTATATTATTTACTGTTGATCCAGCGTCACAGGATATAACATCATACGAAAAACTTTGTAGCGACAGAAAAGTTGATGGTGCAATTGTAGAAGGTTTAAAGTTAAGCGATCCGTATATTGAAGAAATAAAAAAGACAGATATTCCAACAGTCTTAATAGATATACCTATTTTAAACGAAAAGGTTGGTTACGTCAGTTCAGACAATGTACATGCGGCTTTTGAGGCCACAAGTTATCTTATAAGGTTAGGTCATAAAAAAATAGGCTTTATAAACGGACATAATGATGCTGCTGTAAGCTTTGAGAGACTTGAAGGTTATAAGAAAGCACTTCAAAAGAATAGTATTCCTTATAAAGATGAATACGTTGTTTTTGATGATTTTACACAAGATGGTGGATATAATTGTTTCAAAAAGATGGTTTTTGAAAACCCTGAGATTACAGCTATTTTTCACGCATCTGATTTGATGGCTATTGGCGCTTTGAAAGCTGCACAAGATCTCGGTATGAGGGTTCCTGATGATATTTCTATTGTAGGTTTTGATGATATAGAACTTGCATCTTTAATAACGCCTGGACTTACCACAATTCGACAGGAAAATTATAAGATTGGTTATATGGCAGCAAGACATCTTCTATCTATTATAAAAGGTGAGACACCAAAACATATTGTTGTGCCTCATAGACTTGTGATTAGACAATCAGCAAAAAAAATATAATTTTTTTTGCAATATTACCAAAACGTTTCGGATGTATTTATTTGGCAGGAGGTATACATGTGGCTAAATATACATTTATTGACGATATAAATAAGTTATTGAGTGATGATAAATGGCTTATTTCGCAGGACAGATATGATAAAAAATTAAATCAAAGGTATGAAACAAATTTTACTCTTGCAAATGGATATATGGGAATAAGAGGAAGTTTTGAAGAAGGTTCTGATGATGAATGTCCAGGCAACTTCATTGCTGGGATTTTTGATAAGTCGGAAGCTCAGGTAAGGGAATTAGTCAATGTGCAAAATTGGATTGGCATAAAAGTTTATGTCGACGGTAAGTGTTTAAAACTTGATAAGTGTGATATTTTAAGTTTCAAAAGAGCTCTCGACATGAAACATGGGATTTTATTTAAAAGCATGGTATTGAAAAATGATGCAAATAAAATCACACGTATAGAAGGATATAGATTTTTAAGCAGATACAATGTTCATAGAGCTGCAATCAAATTATTTATAACACCTATTAATTATAGTGGTACAGTATCTATTGAAAATATTATAGATGGTACAGTGTTAAACTCAAAAGAAAGCCCTGCATTAAAGACGAAACATTTGAGATTGATAGAAAATACATTTTTTAATGAAGGTGGCATATATCTTGAGACAGCAACGAGAGATGATGATATAAGGATTGGCACTGGTTCGTATGTAAAGATTTACAGTAACAATGATAAAAATAATATTGCAAAGTTTAGAAGATTTACTTCTTTGGGGGAAGTATGTTCTGAATACTTTGAATTCGATGCTTTAGAGAATGAAACTGTTGAAATTGATAAATTTGTAGCAATATATACTTCAAGGGATGTTTTAAAAGAAGATCTTAAGAATTTTGTAAAAAACGAGGTTCTTAATTTTGCTGCTGAAGGAATAGATAATGAGCTTTTAAATCACATTAAGATTTATGAAAAACTTTGGAATATTGCTGATATCAATATTGAAGGCGACGATTTGGCCGATAAGGCACTTAGATTTAATATATTTCATTTGATGTGCTCCATCAACGAGAATGATCCGAATGTAAGTATTGCGGCAAAAGCTCTTCATGGTGAAGGATACAAGGGACATGTATTTTGGGATACAGAAATATTTATGTTGCCATTTTTCATATATGTATATCCAAAGGCAGCAAGGACGCTTCTTATGTACAGGTATAAAATGCTTGATGCCGCAAGACAAAATGCATTGCTAAATGGATATAAAGGTGCTCAATATCCATGGGAATCTGCTGACACAGGAAAGGAAGAGACACCAAGGTGGGGCTTTGACTATAAAGGAAATCCTGTGAGAATATGGACTGGAGATATTGAATACCACATAACGGCTGATATTGCTTTTGCTGTTTTTGAGTATTATAGAGCAACAGATGACATAGATTTTATGCTTAATTATGGTGCTGAGATAATATTAGAGACTGCCAGATTTTGGGCATCAAGATGTGAATACAATAAAAGACTGGACAGATATGAAATAAACGATGTAATTGGTCCTGATGAATTTCATGAGCACATAAATAACAATTCATATACAAATTTTTTGGCACAGTGGAATATAAGAAAGGCTCTCGAATTTATTGGGATTTTGAAGAGCAAATATCCATCAAAATATGAATTTCTATCTTCTAAGATATGCTTGACAGAAAAAGAATTAAAAAATTGGAAAGAAGTTATGTCTAAAATATATATTCCATTTGATAAAGATAAAAAGCTTATGGAACAGTTTGAAGGCTATTTTGAAAAAAAAGACTATATAATAGAAAAATTTGATGAAAATAATATGCCAATATGGCCAGATGGTGTTGATGTGACAAAATTAAATGATACGCAACTTATTAAACAAGCTGATGTAGTAATGCTTATGCTTTTACTAGGAGAAGAATTTGATGAAGAAACAAAGAGGGTTAATTACGAATACTATCAAAAAAGGACAATGCACAAGTCTTCTTTAGGACCAAGCATGTATTCTATTATGGGATTAAAAGTTGGTGATTACAAAAATGCCTATCACTCGTTCATAAGGAGCGCAACTGTTGACCTTGTAGACAATCAAGGCAACACAAAAGAGGGATTGCATGCTGCTTCGGCAGGAGGCACGTGGCAAGTTGCTGTATATGGGTTTGGTGGTATGTACATCGATAGAGAGGGAATTTTAAATATAAATCCGTGGCTTCCTGAAAAGTGGAATAAATTATCCTATAAAATTCATTGGAAAGGAAATCTTTTGCATGTAAATATAACTAAAGATGAAGCAAATATAAAAGTCCTTGAAAACAGTGGCAAAGGATTGAAAGTAAAAATAAAGGGAAAGGAAATTTTGTTATAACATAGAATTTTTGCCTTAAAAAGCAAAGAAAAAATTTGCGAGGGGGGATTAAGAGGCGATTTTGCTAAATCCTTAATTTTTATAAATTATAATAAAAGAAAGGGGAAATAATAATGAATAGGAGATTTTTAAGCATTATTGTCGTTTCAGTACTTTTAATGACAACCTTGTTTTCTGGATGTTCAGCAAATCAAAATAATACTTCCAGCAATAAAAATGAAACTAGCACTGTGCAAAAGCAGGATACTAAAAAATCTGTAACAATAAAACTTGGCATGTGGTCGTCATCACCTGCTGAAACAAAAATTGTAAACGATCAGTTAGCTGCATTCAAACAAAAATATCCTAATATAAATGTACTAGCTTATGCAGTAATTACACTGGGACCATTTATATGGTCGATAATAACATCGCTCAGGCCAACAAGTGAAATAGATAGTTTAAAAATTAATTTTAACCATTTAACGCTTGATAATTATAAAATGATTATAAGTCAGTTTCCTTTTTTAAGATGGTTCGCAAACAGCTTAATAGTTGCGATCGCAGTAACGATAGGAAATATATTATTTAATTCAATGGCAGGATATGCGTTAGCCAGGATTAATTTTGCAGGAAGAAACTTGCTATTCATTATTGTGCTCGCACTTATGATGGTTCCGGGGCAGGTTGTAATGGTTCCGACATATATACTTTTAAGCAAACTTGGTTGGGTAAATACCTATTGGGGCCTTACAATACCGTTTTTGACGAGCAGTTTTGGCATATTTTTGATGAGGCAGTTTTTTCTGTCGATTCCCAAAGAAATCGAAGAGGCTGCAACAATCGATGGATTATCAAGATTTAGAATTTTTCTGCAAATAGTTTTGCCTTTATCAAAGCCGGCGCTTGCAACACAATTTATATTTATGTTTACTGGCAACTGGAATAGTTTTCTGTGGCCCAGTCTTTTGACATCAAGTGATAACATGTACACACTGACGGTAGGGCTTAACTCATTTTACGGGCAGTATTACCAATTCTGGAATCAGGTAATGGCAGGCGCTATACTTTTGACGCTGCCGATGATACTTATATTTCTCGTTTTCCAAAAGCAATTTGTCAAAGGCATATCTACAACAGGGCTTAAATGATATATTATTGCTGTTTTAATTATTCTATGATATAATTGTAAGCGGTTACTATACTATAAATTTAAAATATTTTATTTGATCTTTTATGTCTTTTGTAACTTAATGAGTTGAAAGGAATGTGTGATTTATATGGCTAATATAGATGACGTAGCTAAGCTGGCAAATGTATCAACAGCAACTGTTTCAAGGGTTTTTAATAATAGTCCATATGTCAGCGAAAAGGCAAGGGAAAGTGTCTTAAAAGCTGCAAAGGAGCTTGGCTATGAGCCTAGTATTTTAGCTCGCAGTTTAGCTATAAAGAAAACAAATACTATAGGGTTAATAGTGCCGGATATTTCTAACCCGTATTATAGTGAAGTTGTTAGAGGAATAGAAGATGTATGTAATATATACAAATACAATATAATTCTTTGTAATGCAGATAACTCGAGGGATAAAGAAATACAGTACATTGATATGCTGAAAAGCAGGTGGGTAGACGGAATAATATTTCACAGTGATTATTTTTCAGATGAAATATATGATATTTTCAAAGATAGAAAAATACCGTTAGTACTGGCTGGAAGAGCTACAAGCTATGATGTGCCTTATGTAGTAATAGATAATAGGAAAGCTGCTTATGATGCTACAAAGTACTTGATATCGCAAGGTCACAAAAAAATAGGCGTTATTCATGGTGATTTGAATGGCATGAAGGAAACTGTTGATAGCGTTGATAGGCTTTACGGATTTCTCGATGCTATGAAAGAAGCTGGTCTTAAAGTATATGATGAATTAATAAAAGAAAGCAATTTTAAGGCAAAAGGCGGCTATATAGCTGCAAAAGAAATGCTAAACGGCAATGTTAAACCAGATGCTATCTTTGCCTTCAGCGATATAATGGCTATGGGGGCTATTAACGCCATTTTTGACGCTGGTTTAAAATGTCCGGAAGATGTTTCTATAATAGGATTTGATAATCTCGATTTGGCAGAGGTAACGAGGCCAGCTTTAGCCACCGTTGCACAGCCTATGTATGATATTGGTGCTGTTGCAGCTCGTATGCTGATAAAGATAATCGACAATAAAAAAATATCTGAGAAGAGAGTTATTTTAAAGCACAGATTGATTATTCGCCAGTCCTGCATTAAAAGAGATGCACAAAAAATTTAAAAAAATAATTGAAAAGCTATTGATTATTTTTTTAAAAGATGTTACAATATAGCTGTAAGCGGTTACAGATTGCATTTATTGACAGTCTATTTTAGATTGGATGATATAAAAAAACTGTAGCTTTTATTTATCAAGAAACTGTAAGCGGTTACAGTTATACTTTATTAAGCTTAACTTCAGCAAATAACCAAATAAAGCAATGATACTATTAAATGTATCTTTTTGATTAATGTCTGTAACATCAATCTTTGCTGGATTTAAGGTTAAATTTTGTTTTATGTATTGTAAGTGAATGTTACTTATTTAGGAAAAAACTAAAAGGGGGTGCTAGATAAAAAAACTTCAATTGCAATTTTATAATCATCATAAAAATAAAAAACAGGAGGAGCGTTTGTATGAAAAAAATATTGAGTTTATTAATTTCGACGATCTTAATAATCGCTTTAGTGACAGGATGTTCATCAAGCAATAACGGCAATAATAGCAAGACCAGTCAAAATGGAACATCTTCTGGTCAAAATAGCAAAATAACCATAATGGTTATGCAAAGCAAAACAGAAATACAGTCTGATCTTCAAACAATAATTGATGACTATAATAAATCACAAGATAAAGTAGAAGTAAAACTTTTAGGTACTTCAGGGGATAATTTTGCTACTGTATTGCAATCACAGTTCTCTGCTTCACCAGAAAAAGCGCCAACAATTTTCACAATTGCTGGACCTGACACACCAAAATTTCAACCATACATGGCTGAAATTAAAAATTCAAAAGCAGCTGAAATGCTAGCTGATGGTGTTAAAGATGATGTAACAGTAGATGGGAAATTATATGGTCTTCCATCAGCAGTTGAAGGCTATGGGTTAATATACAATAAAAATTTATTTAAAGAAGCAAATATAGATCCGGCATCAATAACAAGTATTGATGCATTAGTAAATGCATGTGAAAAGTTATCAAAATTAAATGGCGTTGTTAAACCTATTGCATTTGCAAAAGAAACGTATTTTTCATTTATACATCCTTTTAACTGGGCTTTTGCAGTGGATCCAAACTATAAGACAGATATAGAAAAGTTGGATAAAGGCCAGATTACCATGAAAGACATACCTAGTGTTGTACAATGGGTAAAGGACCTGGATAAGATAAAACCATATACAAATAATGCACTTGATTCATACGATGATCAAGTAGCAGGATTTGCAAGTGGCAAGTATGCGATGATACATCAAGGCGACTGGGTACAATCTGTTCTTGATCAAGACAAACCAAATTTTGAATACGGAATAATTCCATTCCCGACAGGCGGAAATACCAAGTTAGCTGTTGGTACTGCTACAGCTTGGCGCATAAATAAATACGCAACAGCAGAACAACAAAAGGCAGCAATAGAATTTTTGGACTGGTTAATTACTAGCGATAAAGGACAAGAATACTCAGCAGATACTTTGAAATTTATACCGGCATATAAGGGTGTAAAAGCTCCAAAAGCTCCACTTGCAGCTGAAGTTGCTTCATATGTTGATAGAGGGCAGATCATTCCATGGGTATACAATAATTACTTCCCTAATGGAATTGATGTTGATGGATCTAATGTAATACAAAAATACTATGCGGGATTAATTAAAAGTGATGATCAATTCTTGTCAGAGCTAACAAATGTTTGGGCTCAAGATGCCAGCAAATAATTAGTATTTTAGGACATACTTCTTTTCATCCATTTGGTAGAAGTATGTCCTAATTTAAATCGATGTATATGATAGGAGTGAAAATATGAAAAAAATAGCAATACTTTAACTTTTTGGCTATTTTTAATACCTTCTTTATTTATTTTTATAAATGTTGTTATAATACCGTTTATTCTTGGGATTGCTTATTCATTTACAGATTGGAATGGTTTCACATTTGCAGGCTCAAAATTTGTAGCTTTCAGTAACTATTTGAAAGTATTTAAGGATGATAATTTTTTAAATGCATTTTTATTGACGTTTAAATATGCTGTTATTATGGTTATTGTTTCAAATATTATAGGATTTTCATTAGCTCTTCTTGTAACTCGAAAAATGAAGACGAGAAATATTTTGAGGTCTATTTTCTTCATGCCAAATCTTATAGGAGGTTTAATATTAGGATTTATATGGCAATTTATATTTACTAAGTTATTTGTGCAATTGGGTAACGTGTTGCGCGCTTCAAATATATTTTTTAATTGGATAAATGATCCTAATATGGCCTTTTGGAGTATTGTCATTGTATCCGCATGGCAGATGTCTGGATATGTGATGATTATTTACATCGCCGGTCTTGAAAGTATTAATCAAGATATTATAGAGGCATCTTTGATTGATGGAGCTGGACCTATTCGAAGATTATTTAATATTATTCTGCCACTTACTGTTCCTTCTTTTACAATTAGCCTTTTTATAACACTGTCAAACTCATTTAAACAATATGATACAAATTTATCTCTTACAAATGGAGGACCATATGGTACGACTGAATTATTGACTATGAATATAGTTCAAACAGCGTATAAGCACAATCAATATGCAATAGCACAGTCTAAAGCTGTTGTGTTTTTTGTAGTAATTATGGTTATTACACTTGTACAGGTATATTTAACAAAGAAAAGAGAGGTTGAAATGTGATGGAAAAAGCCAAGAGAGGTATATCTATTCTTGAAATATTTGGTTGGATATTAACACTATTTGTCATATTTCCAGTTTATATTATGGTTATTAATTCTTTTAAAGACAGAAAAGAAATATTTACAAGTGAATTAAGTTTGCCTTCATCAATTAACTTTACTTATTATATTCAGGCTATTCAGAAGATGAATTTTTTGACTGCATTGGGAAATTCATTGTTTATAACTGTGACAAGCGTTGTGTTTATAATTATATTGTCATCGATGGCAGCATGGGTTCTTGAAAGAAATAAAACTACTGTTTCAAATGTCATATTTTATACTTTAGTTGCTACCATGCTCATACCTTTTCAGTCAGTAATGATACCTCTTGTACAGTATTTAAGCAAATGGCAGATACCTGGTATTAACTTTTCATTAATTGATACACGATATGGTCTAATTTTTATGAATATAGGATTTGGAATAGGTATGTCCACATTTTTGTTTCACGGGTTTATTAAAAATGTACCGCTGGAGATGGAAGAAGCAGCGACAATAGACGGATGTAGTAAATTTCAACTTTTTTGGAGAATAGTTTTTCCTAATCTTAAACCTATTATTGTAACTGTCGCCATATTAAATGTTATTTCACTTTGGAATGACTATTTGCTTCCATCATTGGTTTTGCGCAGCCCTAATTTAAGGACGATTCCATTGTCGACATTTTTCTTCTTTGGTGAGTTTACAATAGAGTGGAATTTGGCTTTGGCTGGTTTAGTGCTGACTATAATACCTGTTATTATTTTCTATCTATTCTCTCAAAAGTATATCATTAAAGGTGTAATGGCTGGTGCTATTAAGTAGAAAAGTTAACTGATTATATATAGAAAGTGTGGAGGTTCATATGAAAAAATCAATATATCCGTACGAAGAATGGAAAATAAGAGAGAATGCCTTTGATATTAATATGAATTATCGAAATGAAACTATTTTTTCTTTAGGAAATGGATACTTTGGAATGAGAGGAACTTTTGAAGAAGGGTATACGGGACCTGATGATACAACATTTAATGCGACATATATAAATGGTTTCTACGAGGTTTATGACATTAAATATACAGAAGGTGGATATGGCTTTCCAAGCTATGGAGAAGCAATGGTAAATGTTGCTGATAGTAAAATAATTAAATTATTTATAGATAATGAACCATTTGATATATTAAAGGGAAATTTAATCTTATATGAGAGAGTACTTGACATGAAAGAAGGATTTACTGAAAGGAAGCTGTTATGGGAAACAGAAACGGGAAAGAGGATAGAGATTATAGTTAGAAGATTGATTTCATTTAAAAGGCAACACCTTGGGGTCATAGTGTTTTTGTTTAAGCCAATTAATTTTAGTGGTAATGTAAAATTGATTTCAGAGATAGATGGCAACATCAATTATAGAAATGAATCAGAAGACGTTCGTGTTGGGAGCAATATGCAGGGCAAAGTGATGGAAACTCTGGAAAGTCAAGTAGATAGTTATTTAGGCTGGATAATGCAGAGCACGAAAAGAAGCAAACTAAAATATGTATGTTCATTTAACCATGAGATAAAAACCAAAAATCAATTTAAATTTGTAAATTATAGATATGAAGATAAGGTGGGCATTGAATTTAACATAGACGCTAGAAAAGGTGAGACATTTGAGCTGACTAAGTATATTTCATACTATACATCAAGGGAGTGTGCAGAAGATTGTATAATAGATGAGGCATTAAAAGAAGTTGAAAATGCTAAAAGGATTGGTGTAGATATCATTTTTAAAGAACAATCTGATTACCTAAATGAATTTTGGGCTGATGCAGATGTAGTTATAGATGGCGATATTTCATTACAGCAGGGTATAAGGTATAATGAATTTCAGCTTCTTCAATCGGTGTCTAAAAATGATATTACTAATATATGTGCTAAAGGATTGACAGGTGAAGGATATGAGGGTCACTACTTCTGGGACTCGGACATTTATATTATGCCATTTTTTCTTTATACAAAACCTGAAATAGCCAAGAACTTTGTTATGTTTCGGTATAATTTGCTTGATGCGGCGAGAAAAAGGGCAAAAGAATTAGGTTATAAAGGTGCTCTCTATCCTTGGAGGACAATCGATGGACCTGAATGTTCCTCTTATTTTCCGGCTGGTACAGCCCAATACCATATTAATTCTGATATAGTACTGTCCATTAAAAAATATGTTGAAGCAACTTTAGATTACGATTTTTTATTTAAGTATGGTGCTGAAGTTGTTTTTGAAACAGCAAGGCTATGGATAAGCATTGGCTCTTACATCCCTCTTAAAAACAATAAGTTCTGCATAAATTGTGTTACTGGTCCTGATGAGTATACAGCTTTGGTAGATAATAATGCATATACAAATTACATGGCACAGATGAATTTAGAATATGCGTATTTTGTCGCAAAGGAAATGATTAAAAAAGCTCCAGACGACTATAAAAGAATTTCTGAGAAGATAAGCCTTAGCGATGATGAACTAGAAGAATGGAATATTGCGGCACAGAACATGTATCTGCCTTATTCAGCTGAATTAAATATTATTCCACAAGATGATAGCTTTTTATATAAGGAAAAATTGAATGTAAAAGATTTAGAAAGTGAGAAGCCTCTTTTGCTTCACAGGCATTATCTTAACATATATAGATATCAGATATGTAAACAGCCTGATGTATTGCTATTGATGTATCTTAGAAGAGAACTTTTTAGCATTGACGAAATAAAGCGAAATTACGATTATTATGAACCTATAACAACCCATGATTCGTCTTTATCGCCAGCAATATTTAGCATATTGGCAAATGAAGTCGGCTATTATGAAAAGGCATACGATTATTTTATGATGACGGCGAGGATGGATTTGGATGATTACAATGGAAATGTTAAAGATGGGATACACACTGCTTGCATGGCAGGTGCCTGGAGTGCAATTATAAATGGTTTTGGCGGAATGATGACATATCCTGATGGGCTTCATTTTATGCCTAATATTCCTGTTGGGTGGAGATTGCTATCATACAATGTTAAGTATAAGAATTGTAAATTGCACGTTGATATAACTCAAGATAAGATATCATTTTTATTGATAGACGGCGCAGAAATGAGGATCTACTTGTACGATGAAGAAATATTGCTATCGAATGGCCTAAAAGTTGAAAAAGAGGTGAAAAAACTTGAAGAACAAAGGTATTAAATACAAAGGTATAATATTTGACTTAGATGGCGTTATAACAGATACTGCTGAGTACCATTATCTTGCATGGAAAAAGTTAGCAGATGAACTTAATATTTATTTTGATAGAAAAATAAATGAGAATTTAAAAGGGGTTAGCCGACTTGAATCATTAGAAATAATATTAAAAAATAGCGATAAAGTTTTTAGCGATGAAGAAAAGCATTATTTAGCAGATAAGAAAAATGATTATTATAAGGAAATGATAAAAAAAATAACGCCCCAAGACATACTACCTGGTGTTTGCGACTTAATAAATAATTTAAAAGAAAGAGAAATTAAAATTGCCGTAGCATCTGTAAGCAAAAATGCAAAAACTGTTCTTGACAATCTTGGACTTTTAGATTCTTTTGATTATATCGTGGATGCAGAGAAGATAAAGAATGGAAAACCGGATCCTGAAATTTTTTTAAATGCAGCAGACGGCATTAAAGTAGAACCTTGCTGTTGTATTGGCATAGAGGATTCCAAAGCTGGAATAGAAGCTATAAATAGAGCAGGAATGCTATCAGTAGGGGTCGGCAATCCAGAGACAGTGGAGGAAGCAGATATTATACTTAAGGATTTAAGCAATCCTTCAGACATATTAAATCTCATATAAAGTTGTAATAATAACCTCCCACAGGAATAAATTAATTATAGATTATAGTTGGGAGGTTATTTTTTGTGAAAATATATTTTGTAAAGAAAAGCGTTATTGTCAATTTATTTGCTGTTTTTGTACTAGCATTTATCTCCGTTTTATATTTCAATTATGGGATACCACCTGTAGTGAGGACTTTTTTGAATATTAATAGGCAACTTCCGATTTATAGTGTTGATATACCTGATAGAAGAGTTGCGATTTCATTTGACGCATCGTGGGGCAGTGATAAAACAGAAAGAATATTGCAAATACTTAGGAACAAAAACGTTAGGGTTACATTTTTTTTGACGGGGTTGTGGGTTGACAAGTATCCCGATTTGGTTAAAAAGATATCTGAAGAAGGCCATGACGTCGAAAATCACAGCAATACACATCCTCACATGACTCAATTAAGTGATAGCCAAATAGTCAATGAATTAAAAGTTAATGAAGAAAAGATTGTCAAGCTAACGGGTAAAAAGCCATATTTATTTAGACCACCTTTTGGTGATTACAACGATAAAGTCATTATAACAGCAAAAAGCCTAGGATATTATACGATACAGTGGGATGTTGATTCTCTTGACTGGAAAGGTCTCAATACTGAGGCTATAATAAATAGAGTATTACCAAACGTAAAAAAAGGGTCTATAATATTGTTTCACAATAATGGCGATTTTACAGCGGATGCACTTCCTTATATTATAGATAAGTTAAAAGAAAATGGGTATCAAATAGTTCCAATAAGCCAGCTTATTTATAAAGAAAATTATTATATCGATCATGAGGGAAGACAGCATTTAAATCAAAATCAATAAAATTTTATAAAGTTCTATAATAGTAATTGCAAAAAAACAAGATTAATGATATTATTTTATATAATATTGAGGAAAATAATAATGCAAAAGTATTTTGATGCCGACAATAATTAATTTTACATAAGAACTATTTCGTAATATTTCATATTGAGGTTGGGTGATTTGATGAAGTTTGTTTTTTTATTATTTAATATCGCCGTAAAACGATTAAATATTTTAACTAACCTGTCATAAATGCTCTTCATTGATAATATTAATATCATAAGAAGGTACACATGATGGAAGGGGAGAGTAAACAGATGGCAGGAAATATTTTAGGAAATAATATGGTAAATGTAACTGGTAAAATTGTCAATGACTTAGAATTTAGTCATGAGCTTTATGGTGAGCAATTTTACAATTTTATACTTGAAGTACCTAGATTAAGTGATGTAAAAGACATGCTTCCGATTACTATATCAAACAGGCTATTCGAAGGAATAAATTTAGGCCCTGGTACTAGAGTAAAAATTGATGGACAGTTAAGATCGTATAATAGACAATCACCAAATGGGGGGAAAAATAGGTTAATACTGACTATTTTTGCAAGGGATATTATGGTTGTAAGTGATGATGAATACATAAAGAATCCTAATGAGATATTTTTAGATGGATTTATATGTAAAGATCCAGTCTATCGAACAACTCCATTTGGAAGGGAAATATCTGATTTACTTATTGCTGTCAATAGACCATATAGTAAGTCTGACTATATTCCTGTTATAGCATGGGGGAGAAATGCAAGATTTTGCGAAAAATTAAAAGTCGGTGATCGTATAAAATTATGGGGAAGAGTACAAAGCAGGGAATATCAAAAAAGAGGAGAAAATAATGAAATTATAACTAGAACTGCGTATGAGGTATCAATAACAAAAATGGAAAAGGCTAATAAAGATGAATTGATTTCAACATGACAATAAACATTTATAAACAAAAGGAGAGATAAGTATTGAAAAACGGTCTCATTCAAATATATACAGGAGATGGAAAAGGCAAGACTACTGCAGCTATTGGACTTGGTGTTAGAGCATTGGGGAGAAATTACAAAATATATATGGTGCAATTTTTAAAAGGACGTGATACTGGAGAACTTCATATATTAAACAATTATGAGAATTTTAAGGTATTTCGCTTTCAATCTAGTGAAAAGTTTTTCTTTCAAATGACTGAAGAGGAAAAAAATATACTTAAGGATGAAATGCATAAAGCATATGAATTTATAGAAGATATTTTAAAAAATAGTGAATGTGATATGCTCATATTAGATGAAATAATGGGGGTAATACATAATAACATATATTCTGTAGATGATGTACTTAAACTTATGAGGGAAAAACCTGATACGATGGAAATGGTTCTGACAGGAAGAAATGCTCCAAAAGAGTTAATCGAGAATGCTGATCTTGTTACAGAGATGAAACTTATAAAACATCCATATGAAAAAGGTATTCCAGCAAGATACGGCATAGAATTTTAAAACCCGGCAAAAACCGGGTTTTTTATCCTCTTAAATCATCTAAAAGTTTAGTTTTCTCTTTTGTTTTTTCATCTTTTATTTTAACAATCTTTGCAGGGACACCAGCAACTACAGTGTTTGGAGGAACATCTTCTGTAACTACAGAACCTGCTGCAACTACAGCGTCATGGCCTACTCTCACACCTTCAAGCAATACAGCATTTGCTCCGATTAACACATTGTCTTCAACAATTACAGGTATGCTGCTGGGAGGTTCAAGTACACCTGCGATAACGGCACCAGCGCCAACATGCACATTTTTGCCGATTATTCCTCTTGCGCCAACAACTGCATTCATGTCTATCATAGAGTTTTCTCCGATTTCAGCACCTATATTTATAATTGCCCCCATCATTATTACAGCGTTTTTGCCTATTTTAACTCTGTCACGAATAATTGCACCAGGCTCAATGCGGGCATTTAAGTCTTTTATATCCAGCAATGGTATTGCAGAATTGCGTCTATCGTATTCCAAATGATAATTTTTAATTTTATCTTTATTTTCATCCAGAAGCTTTTTTACATCATCTAGCTCTCCGAAGATTATCTTAAAATCACCACTGCCAAATACTTTAAATGTTTTTTCATCAACGTCGATATTTCCGCTTATATAAGCTTTTACAGGAGTCGATTTTTTTGACTCTTTTATGAATTTTGCTATCTCATATGGATTTGTCATTTCATCTTTTGAGCTCAAATATTATCATCCTTTCTTGACAAGTGATTCCATATCGTATAATCCGGGCTTTTGATTTACTAGAAATTTTGCTGCAAAAAGAGCGCCATTGCCGAATATTTCTCTGGATCTGGCAGAATGACTGATTTTTATAATTTCATCATGGCCCGCAAAAATTACTTCATGCTCGCCAACAACAGTACCACCTCTTAGAGCATGAATTCCTATCTCATTTTTATCCCGCAAATCCGTCTTGGAGTGTCTGCCATATACGTATTCTTTTTTATCGTTAAGTACTTTATTGATGGTGTCAGCTATTAAAAGGGCAGTTCCACTTGGTGAATCTTTTTTCATATTGTGGTGCATTTCCAATATTTCTATATCGAAATCATTGCTTAAAACTTTTGCAGCCTCTTTAACTAAACTGAGAAGCACATTTATGCCTAATGACATGTTGGCAGATCTAAATACAGGTATATATTTTGATGCTTCAATAACAGAATTAATTTCTTCATCATCAAGACCTGTTGTAGCAACTACGACAGGCAAATTTTTATCTATTGCAGCTTTAAGTAAACGCGGTACAGCAGTATGATAAGAAAAATCAATTACTACATCTGCTGCTTCCTTTACGTCATCGAGGCTTTTATATACAGGGAATTCGCATTGGCATGTATTTTGATCGATTCCAGCAACGACTTCGAATTCAGGGTTTTCTGAGGCCAGTCTTGCAATTACTCTACCCATCTTTCCACAGCAACCATTTATGATGATTTTCAGCATTTATATGGCCTCCTTACAACAATCCGTATTCTTTTAATGTGGATTTTAATGTGTCTAAATTCTTTTCACTCATGTCGACTAAAGGAAGCCTCAATGGCCCAACGCCAAAACCCATAAGATTCATAGCTGTCTTTATAGGTATTGGATTTGTTTCTATGAACATCGCACTATTAAGCGGGTTTAATTCTAGCTGGAGTTTTCTTGCAGCTTCTATATCGCCATTTAAATATAACATTACCATGTCGTGTATCTTTTTAGGAACGATATTAGCAGTGACAGAAATAACGCCGATTCCTCCTAAAGACAAAATTGGCACAACCTGATCATCATTTCCTGAATATATCTCAAATTTATCGCCCATTATCCGAGCTATTTCCGCTATTTGTACGATATCGCTGCTGGCTTCTTTTACACCTACAACATTGTCAACGCATTTACATATTTCTAAGTATGTTTCCGGCTTTACATTAATTCCTGTTCTACTAGGAACATTGTAAATTATTATTGGCTTATCAACGTTTTTTGCAATTTCCGTAAAATGCTTAACAAGACCCGCTTGAGTTGTCTTGTTGTAGTAAGGAGTTATTACTAAAAGCGCATCAGCACCTACTGATGATGCATATTGACTTAATTCGATACTGTGCTTTGTACTGTTGCTGCCGGTGCCGGCTATGACTGGGATTCTTCCTGCTACTTTATCAACTGCAAATTTTATTGCATCCATTCTTTCTTTTTCTGTCATTGTTGAAGATTCACCAGTAGTACCGCATATTATTACAGCATCTGTACCTTCTTTTATATGCCATTCTAAAAGTTCCTCTAACTTATTAAAATTAACTCCATCTTCGGTGAAAGGAGTAACGAGTGCGACACCCGAGCCCTTAAATACTGGCATAATTTAATCATCCTTTCTTATAATGAGTGGCTTTATTTTATAAGCAACTCAGCAATTTGAACAGCATTGGAAGCAGCACCCTTTCTGATATTGTCTGCTACAATCCACATATTTAATCCGCTGTAGACTGTTTCATCACGTCTAATTCTACCCACAAAGACTTCATCATGGCCTGTTGCAATTGTTGCAACTGGATAAATATTGTTTTCAGGATCGTCCATCAGAACCACTCCAGGTGCATTTCTCAAAACTTCTTTTAAATCTTCCATCTGATACGGTTTCTCAAACTCTATATTGACACTTTCACTGTGTGAATTTTTTACAGGTACCCTCACTGTAGTTGGTGATACTTTTATGGAATTATCCCCCATGATTTTTTTTGTTTCATTTATCATTTTTAGTTCCTCTTTTGTGTAACCGTCAGGTAAAAATACATCGATGTGAGGAATACAGTTATTTGCAATTGGATATGGGAAACACTGATTTTTTTCACCATTTAATGTTCTTTCAAGGTCATCAACACCTTTTTTACCTGCACCTGATACAGCTTGATATGTTGAAACTACAATTCTCTTTATTTTGTATCTATCATGAAGAGGCTTCAGGGGAACTACCATTTGAATTGTTGAACAGTTTGGATTGGCTATTATTCCTTTATTCCATTTTATGTCCTGTGGATTTACTTCCGGAACTACAAGTGGTACATTATCATCCATTCTCCAAGCGCTGGAGTTGTCAATGACTGTAACGCCTTTTTCGGCTGCTATAGGTGCGTATTTTTTGCTTACAGTTGCACCTGCCGAAAACAATGCGATTTTAATATCTCTGTCAAAGCTATTTTCTGTTAGTTCCTCAACTGTGTATTCATTTTCTTTAAATAATAATTTTTGACCAGCAGACCTTTTCGATGCGAATAGATATAATTTATCTATTGGAAAATTTCTTTCTTCTAAAACTTTTATAAAAGTTCTGCCCACAAGGCCTGTTGCACCTACAATTGCTACATTGACTCCCATTATTATCCTCCTTAAATATATGAATTCAATAATATAATGTAATAAAGCACTTTTGTTATATAAAATATATCATTATTATTATATGAAGTCAATAAAATAAGGTTATATAAAAATAACCCCAAAATGAGGTTATTTTTTTGACCCTGAAGCTTTTTCAAGTGACTTAATATCTGACTCTAGAACATTCGATTTAATCTTTGTGATCGTGCTGTCTTTTGCCTGTACTGCCTTTTCCAATTCACTGAGGCCCGAGTCAAATTTATCTGATGCAGTTTTTGCATCTTTCGGAAGTTTTACTTTTAAAGTTTTCCAGATTACTTTTAGATCGTTTATATCTTTCGTTGCTACGTCCCATTTTCCTATGGATGAATTAAAATCAATATCTCTGTTGTAAAACCTAAGCTTTTTAATGTCTGGAGGTGATGTTGTCTTGAAATAATTTTCAATTTCAGGTATATATTTGTAAACATTATTGGCAGCAATCATCGTGTCATTTAATAATTTATTTGTAGATTTTGTTGTCAAAGTATTTATGGCGGTGCTTACATTGTTTAATAAATCTGTACTTGCACCTGCTTTTGCTGCTATAGGACTTAGAACATTCCAATTAGTATGTATGTCCTTGACTGTTTTATCAATTGTAATCCATGATTTTTTCTCAGGTGGTTCTTTTTGCTGCTTTTGCTTATTTCCGCCCTTGCTAGTTGATTTGCCTCCTTGCTGCTGATTTTGAGGTGCTAATGCTGATACAGATGATTTACTACTTTGTTTGCTTTGCTGTGATTCTTGTAATTTTTGACCTTCCTTTATAATTGTCTCTATGTCATTTTCTATTTTTGTAAGCTCTTTTGGAGTAGGCATTTTTTGCGTTATATTAGGCTTTTTTTGCGGTGTCGGCTTTTTCTGCTTATTTTTACATGCAGACAATTGAAGTGCTATCATAATAACTAACAAGAAATACATCACTTTTTGATAATTTTTCATACAATCACCTCAAGAAATAGTATTACCAATATGACTTATTAGATTCAATTTCATGATTAGATATTTTTTTAAAATTTATAAGTTTATTAATTTTTGTACGTGCATAAGAAAAATATGGTATAATATAATTATAGCGTAGCTGCATTATTGAAAAACTACATAGAAAGGGGTGGATATATGTGGAATTATAAAATCAAAAAAATCTCTGTTTTGTCAGTCTTCAAATTTACATTTCTATACGGTATCATAATAGGAGCTATATTTGGCTTAATAGGTGGTTTATTAGGGAGTATAGGGGATGCTAGGCTTTTTGGTATGGGGATTTTTGGAGGACTCCTTTTTGGTATAATTTACGGGATTATATTGTCACTTTTCAGTGCACTTGGTGCATGGCTTTTCAACCTAATCTCTGGAGTTATAGATGGCATAGACGTGGAACTCGTTAAAAAGGACGAATGAAACCGTGTCATAAAAATATCATCTTGTTATGCGGTGATTTATGTGCTATAATTTTGTAAAGTCTTATATTTAGATGGGCAATGGTGTCCTCAATAGAAGGGTGAGATGCAACCTTTATTTGAGTACACCTATTTTTATTTAAGGAGGATGGCTATGGGAAATAAATACAGTGCTGAAGATGTATTGAGAATTTCCAAAGAACGTGGTGTTGAATTTATTCATTTGCAATTTAGTGACATCTTTGGTGTAATGAAAAATGTGTCAATTCCAATAGAAGAATTAGATAAGGCTCTGAATAATGAAATCATGTTTGACGGATCTTCTATTGATGGTTTTGTCAGAATTGAAGAATCTGATATGTATCTGCGACCTGATACTGATACTTTTGTAATATTTCCATGGAGAACTACCAGTGGTGTAGAGGCAAGGCTTATTTGCGATATATACAATCCCGATGGTACGCCTTTTGAAGGCGATCCAAGATATGTCTTAAAGAAAAATTTAGAAGAGGCCAAAAAACTAGGTTACACAATGAATGTGGGCCCAGAGTGTGAATTTTACCTATTTTTGACTGATGAAAAAGGAAATCCTACTACAATTACTCAGGATGCAGCAGGGTATTTTGATATGGCTCCTGTTGATCTAGGCGAAAGTGCTCGTAAGGAAATGGTTTCTACATTAAAAGAAATGGGTTTTGCGATAGAGGCATCACACCACGAAGTAGGGCCAGGACAACATGAGATAGATTTTAAGTATGATGATGCACTTGCAACAGCAGATAATGTCATGACGTTTAAGATGGTTGTAAGAATAATCGCACAAAAACACGGATTGCATGCTACATTTATGCCTAAACCTGTATATGGCATTGCTGGTTCAGGCATGCATTTAAATCAATCGCTTATGAAAGACGGTGAAAATGCATTTTACGATCCAACTGATCAAATGGGGCTTAGCAAAGATTGCTATTATTACATTGGCGGACTTTTATCACATGCTAAGGCACTTACATGTATAACAAATCCCACAGTTAACTCCTATAAAAGGCTTGTGTCAGGTTTTGAAGCTCCTGTTTATATTGCATGGTCTGGAAGAAACAGAAGCCCACTGATAAGAATACCTGATAAAAGAGGAAATTCAACGAGGATAGAGCTTAGGTCGCCTGATCCTTCTAATAATCCGTACTTAGCGTTGGCATGTTCATTAGCTGCAGGTCTTGACGGCATAAAAAATAAAATAATGCCACCGCTGCCTGTCGACAAAAATATTTATGAAATGACCGAAAATGAGCTAAACGAATTGAACATAGAAAAATTGCCTGAATCTTTAGAAGAGGCCTTAGTTATTTTAGAAAAAGATGAAGTTATAAAAAATGCATTAGGTGAGCATATATACAACAAATATGTTGAGGCAAAATGGTCTGAGTGGGATTCCTACAGGACTTACGTCACGAGGTGGGAAATAGACCAATACCTTACTAAATTTTAAAGTGAGGTGTTTTCATGAGCCAGTGGCGTATTATAGTAGCTGATAGCAATGATTACAGCAGAAATGCATTAAAAGGAATGTTGTTGTCTAGTGGTCATCTAGTCTATGAAGCGAGAGATGGTGGAAGCGCAGTCAGGCTGTCTCGCTCCTTGATGCCTGATCTTGTTTTGGTAGATATGGGTATTGTGGGGATGAATGCATATGAGGTAGCACATATCATAGATAGCGATAATGTAGCACCGGTTATATTGATGACGCAGACTATTCAAAGAGGTTTTATTGAAGAAGTAAAAAACTATTCAGTATTTGCGTATTTGCTAAAACCAATCGATAAAGCTGTTTTATTAAGTCTAACGGAATTTGTAATTGAAAATCATAAAAAATATTTATCCTTAAAACATGAAATAGAAAGTTTAAAGAAACAAATAGAAGCCCGCAAGAAAATAGAGAGAGCTAAAGGGTTGTTGATGAAAGTAAAAAAATTAGATGAAGATGAAGCTTATACATTGATGAGGAAGATGAGCATGGACTCAACTCTTCCTATGGAAGTCATAGCAGAAAGGATATTGACTAAATACTCGTAAAAAAACTTAAGCACAAATACAATTTTATATGTGCTTAAGTTTTTTTTTCTAAGAATTAAGAGAACATTAAGATGAGATTAATTTCATAAATTAAGAAGGAATTTTAACAATTTTGTAGAAATAATAAATTGTTTAAAAACTATGTTGAATAATAGTGGGGTGAATTTTGATGAATAAGAAAAATTGTACAGTGAAATACTTCTCTCAAATAGAAGATGTATAAGTATTGGTCTTAAACATTCAATAAACTATCCACTTTATAAAGGTAAAAGGGTGTGTATTTATAACGCCTCAAGATCATTACTGTAACATATTAAACGTTCCGTGGAGAGAATTGCCAAACTTGTAGAGCTCGAACCTGTATTTTTACCAATGTCAGAATTCGAAAAATCAGGGGCTTGTCTTTCTTGTCTAGTTATGCATCTCAACTGGAGATGATACTATTTTCATTATGAAAAGAGGTTTTACTTATGACTAAAAATTATCGTGTTCTCATGTTAGGTTATCGCAAAGGCTTAGTAAATGCTTGCAATAAGCTTGGTGTACATAGTACAATTCTTATTGATCCGTGGGAAGACATAAGTGAACTTCCAGCTTGTGGTGATAATGAAAAAAGAATATTTGTAGAGAATCTTTCTAAAGATGAAACGACACTTTTTTCATTAATGCGATCAAACGAAACCAATTTCGATGCTGTTATAACAACTGAGGAATATTTTGTTGTGAATGCTTCAATTTTAAGCTGTATTGTTTCTAAGCCATATATTGAACCCTATGTTGCAGTGGCATTTAGAGACAAATTTTATCAAAAGAAGTTATTACGTGGAGTTGTACCAGTGACCGATTCTTGGATGATTGATGATATCGAAAATTTTGTTATTGTGGAGAAATATCCATATCCTGTAGTACTTAAACCAGTTGCAGGTGCTGCTACTTCTTATACTTATATAGCTTATAGCCAAGAAGAGTTAGAAAAATGCATAGAACTTCACAAACAAAAATTGGCCGAAAATCCTGCTGAAATTCCGAGGAGTATGGTCATAGAACGCTTTGTATATGGTGATGAATGGCATATAGATGGATGGGTTTTAGAAGGTAAACTTCAAAGCTTTACAGCATCAAAATACAACTTTCCTTTAATTGGCATAAGAAATGGAGGAATAGTAGGCAGTGTGACTTTACATCCCGAAACAAATAAAAAACTTTATGATAAATTTCATCAATTTGTTGAGAAGGCTTTACAAAAGCTTGGATTAAAAAATAGCGTATTTCATATGGAATTATTTAAAAATGATGAAAATGACGAACTTATATTTAGCGAATGTGCAGCTCGTGTTGGAGGAGGATTTATTTATAAGGCATTTCAATATTTATATGATATTAATTTATATGAAGTCCTTGTTCGATTAGCCCTTGGTGAAAAAGTTTTATCTACACCAGCTAAAACTTCGCAATGCGTAGGTTGGACTTTTCTTCCCTCTGTCTCATCTACTATAAAGTCGTTACCAGATAGTTCATTATTAATGAACATGCCAGGAGTCATAGAGGTAGAATACAGTTGGAATCCTGACCAGGAGGAAATGCCCGATACTAAGATAGATACTACTCAGCGAACAGGGCAGGTTCTAATAACCGGCAAGGATGAAGATGAAGTGTTACGAAGGATTAAAGATGTATTAAATTATTTTACTGATCTTACGAAAAATTAATATAATACAAATGTGTTTCTATTATTTTTGACTTTAACTATATATTAAGTTAAAAATTAACTCATTAAGCAATAATTCTCTAGCTTAATGAGTTAATTTAATATAGTTTATTAAGGTGGTGATATATTGAATAATGATGAAATAAAAGAAAATTTGTTAGATATACGATCGCATGAGACAAAACCATTATGGAGACAAAAAAATTTTTTAATTCTATTGTTAGGAGATTTATTAATCAGTTTTGGCAGTAAAGTTTATGAATTAGTATTACCATTATTGATTTATGAATTAACTAAATCATCGATTGTTATGGGAACTATGAAGGCAGTTGAATTTTTGCCAAATCTTTTATTAGCAGTATTTATAGGCGTGTTAGTTGATAGAACAGATAGAAAAAGATTTTTAATATATGCGCTATTTATACAAATAATATTATTAAGCACACTGTACATTTCAATAAAAAGTGGACATAAATATATTTTGCTCTTTTATATAATAGGTTTTTTCTTTATGGCATTATTTTACTGTTATGATAATGCTATGACAAGTATAGTTAAAGATGTTATTCCTTATAATCTGCTTACTTCAGCTAATTCAAAGTTTTCTTTTATCTCAACATTTATAGGAATCATCGGACCTGCGATTTCAGGCTTTATTTTAGCCCTTTCTAATCTTGAAGACGGATTGCTAATTACTATGTTAGCTTTGTTGGGAGGGTTTATTGTATTTTCTTTTTTAAAGAGTCAAAAAAACCAAATAGAAGCAAAAAAAGAAAATCAGTCAATTTTGGAAGATATTAAGGAAGGTTGGATTGAGCTTAGGAGAAATCATTCGCTTTGGTTGATAACATTAATAGTTGTTTTCACCAATGCTACTAGTGGTTTGTTTGATTCAATGGTGATCTTTTTTGCAGAAGACTCATTTCATCTTAGTAGTTTTCAACTCGGATTAGTGTTTTCGATTGCTGGACTAGGTGGCTTATTAGGAAGCCTATCTACAGATTATATTTCTAAAAAGTTAATGTTTGGTAAATTAATAGGGATAACCATATTTTCTATTGGCTTTGCTTACATAATTATGTATTTTGCAAGTAATATTTTTTTCATAGCACTTTCTTTGTTTTTAGAAGGTATATTTAATTCGATTTTTAGCATATGTATATATACTTATCGCCAAGAAACAACTCCATCACATCTTATCGGACGTATTAGTGGAATTACAGGTGCATTGTTTATGCTTGGAGTACCATTATCTATGTTTGGATCTGGCTGGATTGCAAGTATTATAAACACAAAGTATTTATTTCTTGGTGCAGCAATACTTAATCTATTAATATTTATTGTTTATCGCAAACTTTCTTTGTGGAATTTAACATGAAGATACTATAAATTTTTTATAGCAAAAAGGCTATAGGAGAACTCCTATAGCCTTTATTAAAATACATTAAGTTTCAACTTTTTCCTTCTTACCCAATGTTTTAAGACTTTTGAAAGCCAAGGCATTACATAGTAGTCAAGGCCAAATGCTCTACCAGCACCACCCATTATTGCTATCGCAGTTATGACGTACCACCAATTGTTGAATGTTGCCATACCTGATAAGTAGAAATTAATATGGAGGAATATGGTTCCAAGTGCAGCAATAAACGTAAATAGGCCAGCAACAAGCAAAAGACCAATGCCTATTTCAGACAAAGTTATTACTGATTGGAAGAATATAGCGTGGGGGAATATGAATTTTTCCATAAACCAACCATACCATGCCGGTACATTTTGCATTGGAGCTGCTGATGCACCAGCGGATAATTTAACTGATGACAACCATCCTTCTTGTATGTGCTGAATACCACTAATGATCCACATTAAGCCTAAGAAAACTCTCATGAGAGATAGCCAGAACATGTTTGTAGTAACAGCTACATGGTTTTCAATTATGCTTAATTTGCCTTTATCAGGTACATCTATAAATTGATCTCTTATATATTGAGCACACATGCCAAGACCGCTTAAGCCGAAAAGGTAATGCATATTTACGATGTGTTTCATAAATGTAGCTGGATATCCTGACAATCCACCAATACCGGATAGTTCAGCAATAGCGAATTTCCTTCCTACAGATACCATATTTCCATGTAAATTCAGCTTTAGTTCTTTTTTTGGCAAGCCCTTAATTGAAGCGCAAATGTTATATGCAGCAGCATCAGCCGATTGAAGTGCTGATTCCACCAGTGCTGGCATAGGTTTTCCGTCTTCTCCTACATAAGAAGCGCTATCACCAATAGCGTATATATATGGATTAGATGATTCCATGTATTTATTTACGACAATTCTTCCTTTTTTGTCAGTAGTAAGGCCGATATTTGAAACGAAGCTGTTTCCTTGAATGCCGCCTGTCCAAATCAGCGTCTTTGTAGGAATTTCTTCTCCGGATTTTAGTGTTATACCATCGGGTGTAACGCTTGTAATCATAGAATTTGTCTTAACTTCTACACCGTTTTTATTAAAGAAATTTACTACTTTTTGAACTAAGTGTTCTCTGCTTACTGTTGGCAGGATCTTAGGCAATGCTTCTACCAGAGTTAATTTAACTTCGTCTCTTGAAATTTTATATTCTTTGCATAGTCTATTAACCCATTCCATAAGTTCGCCCATCATTTCCACTCCGGTAAATCCACCGCCGCCAACTATGAATGTAAGCATTTTTGCTCTTTTTTCTCTATTGTTTTCGTACTGCGCTTTTTTAAACATGTCGCGAATATGTTTGTTTATAATTTCAGCATCTTTTAAAGACCAGAGGGTGAAAGCATGTTCTTTCATACCAGGAATGCCAAAATAGGCTGGTTCGCTGCCGCAAGCTATTACGAGATAGTCATAACTATATTCTGCTGTTTCTGAATAGATTTTTTTATTTTCTATATCAACCTTTTTTATCTCATCTTGTACAATCTTTACACGTGTAAATTCTAACGCTTCTTTTAATGAAACCTTGACGCCTTCGGGTTTTATTCTATTTCCTGCTACTTCGTGCAGCTCTGTAAGATATGTTTGACTATCATTTTTTTCTATGAGAGTTATATCGATATCATCGTTAAGTAAATATTTATCAAGCTTTTGCGCAGCAGTGGCTCCACCAAACCCTCCGCCTAATACTATTATCTTAGCACTCATACAAAAACCTCCTGTTAAAAATTTATATATACCATTTATGATTATATCATAATTGTTTAGCAAACAAAAATATTTTACAAATTAAACTCTGTTGATTAAAGAAAAAAAAACAAATATAATAATAATGATGTGTTTTTTGGATTGGAGGGCGTCAAACTGTCTGCTAAAAAAATTGTTTATATTTCAATATTAGTATCACAAGCATTAGTATTAAACATTATTGAGAGCTTTATTCCTGTTCCCGTCCCTGTTCCGGGGATAAAGATTGGGCTTGCTAATATAGTTACTTTAGTAACAATATTGATATTTGGCTTAAAAGAATCTCTCATAGTGGTTGTTTTGAGAACGTTACTGGCGCAATTGCTTGTTGGAAATATAACAGCATTTTTGTTTAGCGTATCTGGTGGCATTTTAAGTGCCTGCATAATGTATATCGTTTATAAAAGGTACAGTAGGTATTTCAGCTTAGTTGGTGTTAGCGTGTTTGGTTCGGTTGCTCATAACGTAGGGCAATTATTTGTTGCATCCATAGTTATCAATAATTTTCTGATATTCTCATATTTGCCTGTTTTAATGATAGCAGGAATAATAATGGGTATTTTTACGGGACTCGTAGCTAATTTTTTCAGAAAATATATAAAAAATATAGAATATGATTCTAGGCGGTAGGTGTTAATTTTGTTTGAAAAATACGATTTTGTAAAAGAAGATATGAAAAAAGTAGATGATTTTCTTTTGTCAAATATTAAGACAAACTCGCCGACAATAAAAAAAGCTGTAGAAGATTTAGTATTGTCCGGTGGAAAGAGAGTAAGACCACTTCTGGTTATTGCGATTGCAAGGCTTGGCGAATACAACGAAGATAAAATAATTCCAATTGCTGCATCTATTGAAATTATGCACATGGCCACATTAGTGCATGATGATATAATTGATGATTCAAAGATGAGGCGAGGACGGGAGTCAGTTCAAAGCAAATACGGTAAGGAAACAGCAGTATTTACAGGTGATTTTTTATTCAGCCAAGCTTTTAATGTCATAGCAGATATTATTTCTAAAGAAAATTTAAAATTGATTGCAAAAGGAGTAAAGGCTATATGTGAAGGTGAGATAGAACAGTTTGACAATAGGTATAACTTAGATATAAGTATACTAAGGTATTTAAAGAGAATTTACAGAAAAACAGCTTTGCTTTTTGCAATAAGCTGTGAATCTGGTGCAATTCAAGCTGGATTGCCAAAAGAATTGACAAGAGCTATGAGGCGCTTCGGCCTTAATGTAGGTATGGCGTTTCAGATTGCTGATGATATATTAGACTATGAGGGAGTGGAAAAAATAGTAGGTAAGCCTATAGGCAGCGATGTACTTAATGGTATTTATACTTTGCCATTGATACATGCTCTTGGTACTAGTCATAAAAAAGTTATTGAGGACATTTTGTTGAAAGATAAGCTAAGCAAAAAAGATGTAAACCGTGTAGTCAAAGAGGTGAAATTGAGCGGCGGTATAGACTTTGCTAAAGATCTTGCATTAAAATATGTCAAAAAGGCGATCAAGTTTCTAGATATTATGCCAGATTGTGAACAAAAAGATTTAATGATAGATATAGCCAATGATACTTTAAAAAGGAATTATTAATTTTATACGCAGATAAGGCAAAAGGACATTTCTTGCGAGATGTCCTTTTATTCAAACATTCCTTTTTTTATGATCTCATTAAATTTAATCATAAACTGACCTTTTGCTATCACTGAAGAAATATTTAAATTTTTGTCCAGTATGACAAAATCGGCATCAGAATTTTCTTTTATGCACCCTTTTTTTGGATATAACAAAAGTACATTTGCGACATTTTCGGTTATTATCTTGATGGCAGATTCAAGTGGTAAAATACCTTTTGTAATTATTTCCTTTAAATCCCTATACAACGTCAATGTACTTCCAACCATCACTTTAACAAGCTTTTTATTTTCGTCAAATACAGGTATGCTTCCATTGCTGTCAGAGCTCATGGTTACATTGTCAATGGATAGTTTATTTTCAATAATATTTTTTACGGCATTTGCAGGTGTCAAGGCAGTTTTAGAATTTTCGTCAGGCTTTATATCAGATGTCAAATCAATGCGTCCACCCATTTTTAAAAATTCAAGTGCTTGTGAAAAGAGATGACCATTTCTGTTTACATGCGTTGGGATAAACTGAGTAATTGGTATTTCAGTATTTTTGACTATATCAATTACTGGTGTTAAGCCTCTTATGCCATCACCTACATGCAGGTGTACGATCCCAGGTTTATTTCCTAGAAGACCACCAACTCTGGCTTCTGCAGCAAGTTTTGTGAGATCTTCCACTGTTGGTTGAGCTGATCTATGGTCAGATATAGCAATTTCACCCGTACCAAGTACTTTATCTATTATCATTATATCAGACCGTACGCTGTTTGTAATGGTTCGTGTTGGAAGTTCATACGCACCTGTATAAATATATGTAGTAAGACCTTCTTCTTCAAGAGCTCTTGATTTGGCTAATAGCTCTGACATGCTTCTTGTTATACCATCAGCGCCTAAAAGTCCCACAACTGTGGTAATGCCTGCTTTTGTGAGATCAGTCAAATTGATTTCTGGAGTTCTTGTTGCAGGACCGCCTTCACCGCCGCCACCAGCAATATGAACATGCTGGTCAATGAAGCCTGGCACTATGATGTATCCGCTTAAGTCTATAATTGAAATATCGGGTAAATCTTTAAAAGCAATATTTTTTCCGATTTGAATAATTTTTTCATTGCATGTCAATATATCCATTTTTCCAATGTATTCGGGCGAATAGACTTCACCGCCTTTTAAAAGCAAAAACATTTTATCACCTTCTAAAAAATTAATTTCTTTTACGTATTAGTTTGTTCAAAATTTTCATACCTTATGTTATTATTAGATTGTATCGAAACAAATCAAGAGGTGTTTAAAATGGTGAATTTTACGATAGACAAAAATAAAAATACGCCACTTTATATACAGATTTTTAATCAATTTAAAAAATATATAGAAAATGGCAGCATACCACAAGGCTATAAACTGCCGACTATACGTTCATTGGCAAAAGAGCTTGGTGTCAATAACATAACTGTTATTAATGCATATAAGTTGCTTGAATTAAACGGTTATGTAAACAAAAAGGTTGGGAGTGGAACATATGTTTCTCAAGACATAAAACAAAATGACTTAACTAGAGAAGATATTAAAGCGTTAGAACATGGGCAGATACTTTTAAACAAAAATATGATAAATTTTTCATCTTCTTCTCCAAACCCTGAATTGTTTCCAGTTGATGATTTTAAAATAATTATAAACAAGGTTTTAGAAAGAGATGGAGGATATGCATTTGAATATCAAGATACAAAAGGGTATATGCCGTTTAGAAAATCTATTTGTGAATTTATAAAGAAAGACGAGATAGATATTGACTATGAAGACGTTCAAGTTATATCAGGTGGACAGCAGGGAATTGACGTGGTTTCAAAAGCTTTAATAAATTTTGGTGACTGTGTATTTGTTGAATCGCCAACATATTCATGGGCAATAGCATCATTTAAATCAAGAGGTGCGGAAATTGTCGATGTAGCGCTTAATAAAGACGGAATTGACATTGATGAATTAGAAGAAAAGCTTAAAATTTTTAAACCAAAATTAATCTATACAATGCCGGTATTTCAAAATCCTACAGGAATTTCATATAGTGAAGATAAATTGAAAAAGTTGATTGAGCTTGCATATAAATACGACACTTATATAGTAGAGGACGATTTTTCAAATGAATTGAATTTCAGCAGTAACAAACATTTGCCGTTAAAGTCGTATGATAAATACGATAGGGTAATATACATCAAGAGTTTTTCAAAGATATATATGCCGGGGCTTAGATTAGGTTTCATAGTATCACCTAAAAATCTTGTAAATTCTTTTGCAGAGGCAAAATATGTTTCAGATTTGTCAACATCTGGCTTGATGCAAAGGGCGTTTGAGATTTATTTGAGAGAAGGCATATGGAAAAAACATATCGAGAGATTTAAAAAGATTATGAGAGAGCGGTTTGACGAAATGAAATATCTTTTATCAGGCAATAAGTATTTTGAAGTTAATATTCCAGATGGAGGATTTTATTTCTGGCTTAAGTTGAATGACGATATTTCTGCGAAGAAGTTGTATTTAAAGTGCATAGAAAGAAATGTTTCAATCGTTCCTGGAAATATGTTTTTTTCAAATAAAGTTGATGATTCACATATCAGGTTAAGTTATGCATCATGTGAAGCTGACAAGATGAAAAGCGGTATTTCAACACTTAATGATATTTTGAAGGATATCCATAATGAAGAAAACAGCGAATATATACCAATTGTTTAAAGGTGCTTTGTGCGCTTTTTTTTTGAATTAAAATGATTCTATTACAAATAATAAAGCTGTAAATATATAAAAAGAGGAGGTAAAAAAATGGCATTAACTCAAAAAGAGCTTGGATATATTTCAGATGAACTTGCTTCAGAGCAATTAATAATAAAAAAATATCAAACTGCTGTAAATCAAGTAACAGATCCGCAGCTTAAAAATTTATTTCAAAAAAATATAGGTATACACCAAAATCATTATAACTCTTTATTAAATTTATTGAGATAGGAGAGATAAGAATGGGTAGAAAAAATACGAATATTAATACTGCTGCTATGAATTCTGCGGCTATGCCGGACATGTCTGGTGGCAGCATAAGCAAACAGATAGATTCGTATACAAATTCGAATTTAAGAAATGCATCATCAAATGCTGCAGCAACAAGCAGCATAAATGTAACAGGAATGCCTAATGATTATGCACCTACAGGTAGCATAAGTCAGACAATTGATAATACAACAAGGCAGAATTTAAGCAGCGCAAACAGTAAAGGCACTGCATATGCTGCAAATAATCCAACAGCAGGACCTGCTCAAACATTAACTGAAAAAGATATAGCAGCAGATTGCTTAAGATCAGAAATATTTCTTTTACAGTCGTATAACAGTGCGTGTATAGAAAGTGCAAATCAAAATGTTTTTTCCAGCATAAAAAATATATTGAACGAAGAACAGGATATACACTATGAAATATTCAATATAATGAAACAAAAAGGTTGGTATCCCGTAAGCAATGCAAACCCACAAGACATCAATAATACAAGAAGCATGTTTCAAGGTTAAAGAGAGGCCCGCTGGGCCTTTCTTCCTTATAAGGAAAATTTATATTATTGAAGCGATATGTTTGCCAATGTTATCATATAGATTGAAAATGGTACAAGGGGGATATTGGCATGCATATAAAAAAGGCTATTTTTATGTTGGTGGCAGCTTTTTTAATACTTTCTTTATTTATATTCAATTTCACTAAAACGGATGCATCAGCAAGAGTAGTATATGCTTATGCAACACATGATTATTCAGGCGATAATAGCTCTTATAATTCGTTTGTCAACAATGAATCACATATCAACTATGTAATAACGTTTACCTACGGAATAGATGAAAATGGAAATCTAAATGGTGAAGAAGATGATGCAGTAAAAGATGAAGCTATAAAAAATAATGTAGTTCCTCTTTTGCTAATTCATAATATAAGAGGAGGTACTTTTGACAATAGTTTGATACACGCAGTTTTAAGTAATGAAACTGCAAGAAATAATTTAATTGATAATATTGAGAATGCTGCGATTAAGGGTGGTTATAAAGGAGTAAACATCGATTTTGAGAATGTTGGGTATGTTGATAGACAAAATTATAATCAATTTTTATCAGACCTAAAATCAAAATTAACCAGCGATAATTTGTTGCTGACCGTTGCGATACCGGCGATGACTGCTGATAGTCCTAATAGTCTTTGGGCAGGTGGTTTTGATTATAAGGCTATATCTTCAATTGTGGACAAGGTTATAATTATGGCGTACGATCAGCACTGGTCTGGTGGAAATAGCGGCCCTATTTGTTCGTTTCAATGGCTGCAGAATGTTGCACAGTATGCCACTTCTACAATAGATAAAGATAAAATTGTAATGGGACTTCCGGCTTATGGTTACGACTGGTCTTTGAGTGGTACTACATCTGTAACGGAGGATGAAGTTAAAAGCCTTATAAATACTTACGGTGGAAATGCTATGTGGGACAATACATCTAAAGAACCGTATTATATATACTATAAAAACGGTATAAAACATACCGTATGGTTTGAAAACTCCTACAGTTTTAAATTGAAGCTTGATTATCTTTCATCGATTGGAATTGACGATATATCTTTTTGGAAATTAGGCTATGAGAATCAAGACTTTTGGGAAGTTATAGAGGGCAATACGGTGGACTATTTCGGAGATATATTTGCAAGCTGGGCAAGAAATGACATAAACGATATGGCAAGGCTTAAATATGTCTCAGGATATAGTGATGGTACATATAGGCCAAATAATTATATAACTAGAGCAGAGTTTATAACATTACTATTAAGGGTCAAAGGTATAAAAGAAGAGCCTGGCGAGGGATTTTGGGATACGCAGCAGAGCTTTGCAAAAGATGCAATAGCTACGGCTAAGAAGCTTGGCATAGTCAATGGATATAGTGACGGTAGTTTTAGACCTAATAATAAAATATCAAGAGAAGAAATTGCTGCTATAATAGCAAAAGCATATGGATATGAACCATATGCAGACAGCAAATTTGTAGATATAGGAAATAGCTTTGCTAAAAATGATATTATAGCATTATCTAACCGCGGAATAATATCTGGTTACGATACATATCACTTTATGCCCAAGAATTACGCAACTCGTGCTGAAGCAACAGCTATACTATATAGACTTATAAATAAATAAGGAGCATATTTACTCCTTATTTATTATCTTTTTTCTTTAATTGATTGTCAGCACTATTATTGACCTTTTTATTCATTTTGCACTTTCCTTCAAAAATTGCGCCTTCATCTATAATAAGGTTTTGCACCTCAATATCGCCGTATACTTTTCCATTTGATGTAATCTGAACCTGATTTTTTACTGTGAGATTTCCTGTTATTTCTCCAGAAATGGATATATTATCTGCTTTTATATCGGCTTCAATCTTTGAGTTATCACCAATGATCATACTGCCTTGTACTTCAATTTTACCGGTTACATTGCCGTCAATTCTCATTGTCCCTTGTGACTTTATATTGCCTTCTATTGTAGTATTCTTTCCTATTATTGTATCAATTTTATCAGGATTTATATCTAATATATTTACATCTTTTTTCTGAAACACTTCAACACCTCCTTATGAGTGAATCGGACTGGTGTATACTTTACTTGCCTAAATATTTCAACGGATCCACCGCATTACCGTTTAGCCGTATTTCAAAATGTACATGTGGTCCTGTGCTGCGACCAGTGCTACCCGATTTTGCTATGATATCGCCTCTGTTTACAGTTTGTCCGACTTTTACAAGCAATTGTGAATTATGTCCGTAAACAGAAGTGATTCCATAACCGTGATTAATCATGACCACATTTCCGTATCCTGAAAGCCATCCTGCGTACGTTACAACTCCCTTTCCTGCTGCTTTGACTGGCGTACCATAACCAACAGCTATGTCTATACCGGGGTGAAATTCAGAACTTTCGCCATACGGCGAAGTACGGCTTCCAAATGGTGATGTTATGGGTCCTGTGACGGGATAAGCAGATGGCAGAGAATCAAGATAATCAAGCCTTTTGTTGATATCATCTATTAGCGTTTTATATTCATACGTCTTATTATCTATTTCATTTGAAAGTTCATTTGTTGTTTTTTCATCAAGCGTTAAACTTCTTGAATCACGGCTTATACCACCACGGCTAGTCTCATGACTGCTGAGCCCAACCATCCTTCTGACTTTTTGTTCCAAATCATCAAGGCTTTTCATCTTATCGTTTATTTTTTTTGCGTTATCATTCAACATAGCTATTTTTTTATCTTGAGCCTCATTTAAATCTTTCATTTCAGCGATTTTTTGGTTTTTCAAAGAAATCGTCTTATTTTTCTCAGCTATTATGTTATCTTTCTCTTTTATGGTTGCATAAAGATATGTATATTTACCGGCAAAATAAAAAGCGGAAGAAAATATCCCCAATAAAAATATCATTGCTGCGATAATAGCAGCTTTAAAAGTAGATTTTTTTATTTTAATACTTCTTATGTCGCTTTTTGAGTTTGGTACAACCATGATATTTATGTATTCATCTTTCTTTTTTATGTGCATTTACTCCATTAACACCTCCTTCATAAAATAGCCAATTATTAATATTCTACATTTAATTTGAAAATCCTCCTTTGTAAATAAATTAACAATCATCAGAACTGCAATTTTTGCTACATAAAATGAAGCAAAAGGTATAGTTTTGACAAAATGAGCGAAATAATTTTTTTTGAATACAATGATATATAAAGAAGAAATTAAGTTGCATAGGGGGATTTAAGATGGCGACAATTGTATATCCGCCTACGATTAATTTTAGCTGGCTTTTTCAAAGACCGCAGCAGATATTGAGCCGTATGGCTACTAAAAATTATACGGTATACTACTTAAATAAAACGTATGATGCTAATTATAAGAGAGGGATAACGGAATTAAAAGAAAATTTATATTTAGTGAACGGTGTTGGCATTGGTAGCATAAAATTGAGAGAAATTCCTATATTATGGATTTCATATCCTCCCAATTACAGCTATGTAAAGATGTTTAAGAAAAAATATGTAATATTTGACTCTATAGATTATCCCTCAGACGAATTTTCAGAATGGAGGTTTAATTTTGAAGAGGTGCAGAAAGCTGCTAACATAATATTTGCTTCATCTAGAAAACTTTATAATATAAATAAAAGAGTTAACAACAAGACATTTTTACTGCCAAATGGTGCAGATTTTAAACATTTTAATAAAGCGGAGAGAATTTTTTCAAAGAGACCGCCTGATTTACCGGAAGGAAAACCGATTGTAGGCTATATTGGTGCATTGGCAACATGGATCGATTGGGATATTGTGGATTATGCTAGCTTAGCATGTCCTGAATACAATTTTGTTTATATCGGTCCAAATTTAAATATGAAGAAGCTGCCCAAAAGAGATAATATTTTTTATTTGGGGGAGAAAAAATACAGTATGCTTCCAGAATACTTGCAGTTTTTTGATATATGCATAATTCCTTTTAAAGTCACATCTATGACGGAAGGTGCCGATCCTATAAAAATGTATGAATACTTAAGTGCTGGTAAACCAGTTGTTTCTTCAAATTTACCATCTATACTAAGATGTGAAGGCATATATACTGCAAATGGAAAAGCTGAATTTGCTAATATGATAAAAGAAGCTTTTGAAAATTATGATGACCAAAAGAGAAAAAAACTTGTCCATATAGCAATGGAAAATTCATGGGAGAGAAGAGCTGAATATGCTGATAGGATTATAAGGTATTATTTGATGACCTGGTAAACAGGTCATACATAGATATTTTAAGATGTTTTTGCTAAAATATATATTACATAAGATAATAAGGAGTGTTATTTTGAAAGGGCTTATACTTGGCATAATTTTATCTATAATAACTCTTATTATTAATATCATTGTAAATGGAATACATGCGACGTATGTTAATTACAGCAATTATTTTTTCATAGTTGGATGTATTGTTGGGCTTGTTGGCGGCTTTTTATATATTTCGTATTGGTTTAACGATAGGCGTACTATTAAAAAGATACTTCGAAATCAAGAACTGCCTGAAAGAAGAAATGATTTTATATATATGACTGAGTGGGGAAGCGTATTGCTTACGGCATCAGCTTTTCTAATATTAATTTCGCTATTGATAGTTATCCTATGCGAATAAAAAGGTTTATTAAACTAATACTAATTATGTATTCGCTATAGGAGGTGTTTTTTATGGGGAAGAAGATAGCAGTTGAGAGTCAGCTTTCTAATGTTAAAAGATATTTGTCTAATAAAGGGTATGATGTAATCAATCTTGAGCAAAATAGTAACTTAAGTGGTATTAGGGTAGACGATTATGATGCGGTAGTAATTACAGGACAGCATAAAGATATGTTGGGATATGAGAATACTCATACAAAATCACGAATAATCGATGCTACGGGAATGACGCCGGAAGACATTGAAAGTGAGATAAGAAGAAGCACAGGTGGTGATTTAAATGGCTAATAGGGAACAATTAAAAGCTGTAGGTGAAATGTGTCCTGATTTTACATTTGATGATTCTTTAAACAAGAAAGCTACAATGTCTACTGAAGAATCTTTATCAAGAAGCTGTGAGATATGCAGCCATTGGGATGTAAGAAATCAAAAGTGCAGAATAGATGTTTTTGACGATGTACTTACAAGTCTTGATCAGACATAGTCTAAAAACATAAGAGAGGATTATTCCTCTCTTTAGTCATTTATATGGATGAATCTATATATAACTTTTTTGTCCCAACCTAAATCAAATGGAACATGATACCTATCTGACGTATGTGTGTTTACAACAGGAATTCCATAAGAATCAAAGCCTGTTACGACTCCAAAATGCACAATTTCTCCTTTTTCCTCATAACAGATGAGATCGCCTTTTTGCAGTTCTCTTATTGCACCGGCTGGATGTGTATCAGATGGCTTTACCATATTAGTGTATGTGCCTTGTGCAATTAACCTTCCTTTCCCATTATATATAAGATAGTTGAATAATGCGGGAGCTTGTGCCCATGCTGTGCTTGAATCACGACCGTTGAAATTCCACACGTAATCCATTTTAAGTCCGCCGCCCTCATGCAGCACTTGTGAAGCAAAATTTGTGCAGTCACCGCCGACACCATTGTAATCTCTGTACTTTTTATTGTATTCATAATTGTTTCCACTGCCCCAAGCAGCACCGGCATATGTATCAGCGTATCTTACAGCACCTTCGCGATCGTAATTTCCTTTTTTCTTATTTTGGCTGTCACCTGCCGGAGTTGAATTTGCAGGCGATATCTCCGGGGCGATACCGTCGGCTGGGCTGATATCTATGAATGCGGAATCTTCATCTAGAGGATCGTAATACCAATCGCGGCGAATGACCCATTTGCCATCAACTTTTACCAGTTGTATTGAATGGCGGATACCTAGTCCCATGTAGTTAATTATGTTAGGCTTTACATTATATTCATATCCCATTTTCATCGTTTCTACCAAATACAGCCATATAGATTGTTCACCTACTTTTATGCTTTTAATTCTGTATATTGATTGAGCTTCAGTAAATTTTAGATTTCTTTTTTCTGACCAACCTTTTACATAATTAATTCGCCTCATCTCATGTTCTAATGCCCATTTTCCGTATGTATTTGCTGTATCGTAGTATTTCTCTATATCTTTAATGTTTCCACTTAGAAGTACATTGCCGCGGGATTCAAAGAACACATCTAAAAAAGGCTTTATTTCCTCCTTGTTATCTGCTACTGTAGATAATGTTTTATTGAAAAATAATATTCCCCAAATGCTTATTAATACTAATATTAGCAAGGGAATTGCTATCTTGTAATATTTGTTTAGTGGCAATAAATATCCCTCCCTGTCTAAACATTCATAATAAATAATATGTCTTAATAAAATAAATAATACTATGCAATTTATAGTTAACCTTGAATTATTCATGATAATGTAAAAATACAAACTTACTCACCCGCATCAAAGTTTTTCATAAACAACAGCACTATATATTATCATGTATTTATATATAAAAGAGAAATTATTGAAAAAGCTTTTATAGAGGTGGTAAGAATATTTAGAATTGAAGAATCAGAAACATATAAGATGATAATCGAAAAAGGTATAAAAAAATGAGACCAACAAGAATGATTACAATATCAAAAGAAATATTGAGTGAAAGTATAAGCATAGAAAAAATTACTAAAATAACAAAGTTTATCTGTTGATGAATTAAAATATTAAAAGTAAGCGTAACGATCTATAAATCAGATTGTTATACTTACTTTTTTGTTAAATCTTTTTTATATATAAGAATCTATAAACTGACCAGTCTGAAACAGCATTGACAATGCTGATGAAGTATTTAAAGTGCCGAGAAAATTATATGTTGTCTTATTATTGTTATTTAATAGTTCTGTCTCATTTGTAAAACATTATTCACAGAGAGAAGCATAATCGCAGCTCCTAAAAATCAATTCATGTTTTAAGAATCTTTTTCTTTATTTAAAAGTTCATTGACTAAGGCGCTGGCAGTTTCGGTCATCTTTTGGACAGCTAACTCAGATTTTGACCCAAGTTTGCTTCTTTTTTCACCGTGCAATGAGATTTTTTCTTGCTTAAGTATATCCGGTAAATAAACTTCAGCATCAATTTGACCGCCTTTTTGCAAAATCATTTTTGAAGCACAACGGTCTTTACAACCATTTAATACTAATACCGGATACTCATTAATAAAATCGATATCTTCTTGAATATCTACGGCTAAAGCAGGTGGACATACTAATACTGCCTGTTCAGGATATAAATCATCCACTAGCTTATACCCTACTTCTCGTGTTATTTGGCCAAAAATTTGTCCAATACCTGCACAAGGCATTATAGCAATTTTGCTTATATTCTTCCCCATTATATTCCTCCTCTAAGTAAAGTGCATTTTATTAAATGTAGTTTTAATACAACTTATACCAACTAGTTACCCATATACCGTGCAGGGGTACATGACAATCATTATATTAACACGATTATATGGATATTTCAATATATAAACACTTAGATCAGGTTAAGTAATGTTTGAGTTATGATAAAACTTATAAAAACTAATAAAAAATTGATTAACTAAGGTGTATGAGAAATACGCTTTTTTATTTTGCAATTGGACAAACTATTTGCTCATATATTATAGCAAATAAATTTCAAATGGGGTTACATAATTGGCTAAAAGCAAGAAAAATGTGGAGAAATCAAATGATAATATACTTGTAGAACATGAATTTAGTGATAAAGGCAAAAAACTTAGTGATTTACTAAAACAAATTATTAAGCAGGCTGTAAATTCCTAATAATATATGGTGGTGGTTATCTATGAAGGAGGTTACAGATGTTAAAGAAAAATGTGCTAAATAGAACAAGGAATTGTGCTATTTACTGCAGACTTTCAAAAGAAGATTTAAGCAAAGGCTACAGTGAAAGTATTAAAACACAGGAGAAGGAATTAACCAGATATGTTCTTGAAAATAATTGGAATTTAGTCGGTGTTTATATTGATGACGGTGTGAGCGGAACTACATTTGAACGAGATGATTTTAAAAGAATGATTGACGATGTTGAATGTGGACTGATAAACTGTATTATCATAAAGGATCTTTCCCGTCTTGGAAGAGATTATATCGAGACAGGAAGATATCTTGAGAAGGTATTTCCTGAGTATGGTGTAAGGTATATTGCATTGAATGATGGTGTTGATACTTTAAAAGGAGAAGATGACAGCATACCGTTTAGAAATGTTGTTAATGATATGTATGCTAAAGACATATCGAAAAAAATCAGATTTAATCTCCATAGTAAAATGAAGGAAGGACTGTATATTGGTGCGTTTGCGCCTTATGGATATACAAAAGATCCAGACAACAAAAACAGATTAGTGCCGGCCAACGATATTACGACTCAAGCTGTAAAAAGGATATTCTCATTGTAACAGAAGGATTTGGTAAACAAAAAATAGCCAAAATATTGACTGATGAAGGCTATCCTACACCTGCAGAATCAAAAAGAAATTATGCGAATCCAGTCAAAAGATTAAAATGTGGAACAGTAACGCTGTTCACAGAATACTGACAAATGAAGTGTATATTGGGACAGTTGTGCAACACAAGAGAAAAAAAGTATCGTATAAAGTAAAAAAAGTTAAAGATGTACCTGAGGAAGAGTGGATCAAAAAAACACATATGCATGAGCCTATAATAGATGAAAATATTTTTTGGCAGGTACAGGATATAATACAAGAAAGAGCAAAGCTTAAGTTCAGGCAGGGGCATGTTACACATCTTTTTTCTGGCAAGGCAGAGTGTGGCGATTGTGGATCGTATATGGGATATTTCTATGACAAAGATAGAAAGGCACCATGTTGGAAACTTATATGCGGAGCTTTTAGAAAATACGGCTCAAAAGCCTGTACAATGCATTCTATACCTGAAGAAAAGCTAAAGCAGATTGTTCTTGGCGATCTTAAAAGCATAGCTAATGAGATTGTGGACTTTAATGAATTGACGAAAATTGCTGAGGATCGATTGAAGAAAAATATATTGAGCAGAAAAAAAGAATATGAGGAATATAAAAAGAAATATTTAGAGTTTCAAAACACTTTTAAACAGATGTACTACGATAAAATCAAAGGTCTTATTAACGAAGAACAGTTTAAAATGCTTTCTGATGAGCTTCAAAGTGAGATGAAGATTTATCATGAAAAATTAAATAAAATTGAAGGACAATTAAATTCAAATGATGTAAAGGCAATACTTATACAGCAGGCATATGATAAGATAAAAAATATAATTGACATGCAGGATTTAAACAGACAAATGATTGAAAATCTTATCGATTTTGTAGAAATATTTAAAGATAATAGAATTAAGATACACTACAAATTTTCAAATTTAAAAAATTTCTCATAGTACGTTATCACCTGAGTGTGTATCATTAGAAAAAACGAAAAAATGGATAACCACAAATTGTGGCAGTACTTTTAGAATGGTATTGCCTCAAAATTCGTAAAAACAGGATCCAAAAGCTATGAGTCATGTTAAAATTTTTTCATGTCTATCCATTGAATTACTCTTCTATTGACTTCACTCCACTTCACATTATTCATGAATGCATCAATATAACCTTTTTTATCTGTTCCGTAATCTATGAAATATGCGTGCTCATAAGTGTCAATAATGAGAAGAGGAATTGTTCTGGTTACAAGGCCGTGGTTGTGGAGGTCTTGCAGGTAGTTGTGGAGCCTTAAATCAATCGGATCAAAACATAGTGCTGTCCAACCTCTGGAAGATATAGCACATGCTTTAAAGTCATTAATCCAGTTATCATAAGAACCAAAATCACAAGTTATCATGGAGGCGATTATCCCAGTTGCAGGACCACCTGCTCCGCCGAGGTTTTCAAAGTAAAGTTCATGAAGTTTAACCCCATCTAGTGCATATGTTTCTTCAAGCTTTAATTCTCTGTATTCGCTGTACGTGGCGTTTGCCTTAACTCGATCAGATGTGATTAGTTTGTTCCATATTTCGTTTGTCTCACTTACATATCCTTCGTAAAGTTTATAATGTTCTTTTAGAGTCCTTTCAGATATACCATTTAAAGTCAAATTATATTTTTTTGGTATGAGCCTTTTCAACTATTCTACCTCCTCTCAATAATCTACTTAAATATAATATGAATTGAGATTTGACTGTGATACAATAAATAAAATACAATTTATAAATAAGTAGTATAATAATAGGTGAATGTGAGGTGTTAAAATTGGATTTAAATGAGATTTCAAAGCAAACTAAAGAAGTTATTGAAGAGTTATTAGATATTGCAAATGTAAAAAGCGGTGGACTTTTTGTATTAGGGGGAAGTACTAGCGAAGTTATAGGCAAGAAAGTGGGCACATCAGGAAGCCTTGATGTTGCGAAGGCAATTGTTGATCCGATTATGGAATCTGTAAAGAAAAGAAACTTATATCTTGCAGTGCAAGGTTGCGAACATTTAAACAGGGCACTTCTTGTAGAAGAAGATGCAATGATAAAGTATAATCTCGATGAAGTTTCTGTTATACCACAGGTACACGCCGGAGGATCACTTCAAACATATGCTTATGGCATATTTGAAAAGCCAGTTATGGTAGAAAATTTAAAAGGTTTAGCACATGCTGGACTTGACATAGGGCTTGTCTTAATCGGTATGCATTTAAGACCTGTTGCGGTTCCTGTAAGGTTAAAGCGAAGTAAGATTGGTGATGCAACAATAGTTGCAGCAAGGACACGACCAAAATTGATTGGCGGTGAAAGAGCCATATATAAAAAAGAATAAGCTGAAAAAATCGCTCTCAAACATAAAGAGCGATTTTTTTAAATTAAAATAAAAATTGATTTTAATCACAGAATTTAATATGCATTTTATTATACTTAAGATGGAGGTGTTTAAATGGAATGTAGATATTGTGCTCAAGTAGTTCATATTTTTAAAGATTTGAATGAAGAAGAGTTAAAGGCAATATCTAGCATGACTAAAGAGGGCTTCTATGCTAAAGGCAATATAATTATCAATGAAGGCGATAAAATTGATAATATATATATAATTCATAAAGGGAAAATTAAAGTTTATAAAATAAATTTAGACGGCAAAGAGCAGATTTTGTATATTTTAAAAGACGGTGATACGTTTGGGGAAAATAGCATATTTAAAGAGCAGAAAGCCACATTTTACGCTGAAGCGATAGATGATGTAAAATTGTGTCTTTTATCAAGAGAAGATTTTATAAGAATTATTTCAAGAAATCCTGAGATTGCTTTAAAGATTATGAATTATTTGTTAGAAAGGCTTCAAAACATCGAATCATTGGTAAAAGATATAACTACAGAAGATGTCAAAACTCGCCTTTTATCTATGATACTGAGGCTTGCAGATAAAGAAGGAATTAAAAGCAGTGATGGCATTAAATTAAAATTTTATTTAAGCAGAGAAGATATTGCAAATTTATTGGGAACGACGAGGGAAACCATAAGCAGAAAGCTTCATGAACTTGAAGATGATGGAATGATAAAATTTCTTTCGAATAAGGAAATACTATTAAAAGATATAGAAAAATTTAAAGAAAATTGATCCATATCACATAAGCAAAAACTGAAATGTTTTATCATATTCATGAAAATAAAATTGTTTAGGAGATGGGAAATATGATTAAAGATGTAAAACTTAATGTAGAAGGCCTTAGCTGCCCTGACTGCAGCAAGAAAATTGAGCAAGCTTTAGCATCACAAGAAGGTGTAAAAGAGGCTAAAGTGCTCTTTACTACAGGTGTAGCAAAAGTAAAGTTTGACGATGGTGTAATAGACCTTGACAAAATCAAAAGTGTCATTAATAGTTTTGGCTTTAACGTGTCAGATTAAAATACCAGTCGAGCATTTGCTCGACATTTTTTCAAATAACCTTTTGGAGGTACGAAATGATAGGTTTCAAAGATGATAAATTAATGTCATTAGCAACTGCGGCGGTTTTGATTCTTTTAAGCTGGTTATTTAAGTATCTTGATTACAGAATATTTTCAGATATTTTAATGATATTATCAGCAGCAATTTCAGGATATACAATCATAAAAAGTGCCGTCATGTCATTAAAATTCAAAGTAGTAAGCATAAATTTGCTTGTTTCAATTGCAGCTATAGGAGCGATAATAATAGGAGAATATTGGGAAGCTGCTGCAGTAACATTTTTGTTTTCCTTTGGCGGATTTTTAGAATCGTATACTTTGAGAAAGACAAGGGATGCACTGAAATATTTAGTTGATATGTCGCCAAAGATAGCTCATGTCATAAAAGAAGGGAAAATTGTAGATGTACCAGCAGAAAATGTTATGGTAGGGGATGTAGTTGCTGTGAAAACAGGTGAAAAAGTACCTGTTGATGGCAAGGTGATTAAAGGCGATGCTTCAATAAACCAAGCGGCTATAACGGGAGAGTCGATGCCGGTAGATGTAGGAATTGGCAGCTTAGTGTATAGCGGCACAATAAATGAAAATGGATATATAGAAGTTGAGACTGAAAAAGCTGGTGAAGATACGACATTTTCAAAGATATTGTATCTGGTGGAAGAAGCGCAGGGAGAAAAAGCGCCGACGCAAAAATTTATTGAAAGATTTTCAAAGTATTATACACCCGCTATAATAATTGCATCAATCATCACATTTATTATAAAGAGAGATCTGATGATGGCGCTGACATTTCTCGTGATTGCGTGTCCCGGTGCATTAGTTATATCTACCCCTGTATCAATAGTTTCAGCTATAGGAAATGCCGCAAGGCACGGCGTAATAATAAAAGGAGGGGAATACCTTGAAAGCCTTGGAAAGGTAGATATTGTGGCTTTTGACAAGACTGGGACATTGACAGAAGGAAAGCCTATTGTTGTAGATATAAAATCATTTGAAATTGAAAGCGAAGAACTACTTAAAATAGCAAAAAGCTTAGAATTAAAATCAGAACATCCAATAGCAAAAGCAATTGTTTCATATGCATGTGATGAAGAGACGTATGAAGTCGATAAATTTGAGGTTATTGCAGGTCAGGGAATAAAAGGCACAATAAATGGCAAGGTTTATTATGCAGGCAATCGAAAATTAATGGAGAAGAGCAGTGTAAAAGTTGATGATGTTTTAAATTTTATCGAGGATGAGCAATCAAAGGGAAGGACACCAATTATAGTTGCAGAAAATGATAATGTAATTGGAATACTGTCAATTTCTGATAAAATTAAGAGTACGTCGGTTGAGGCTGTAAAAAGACTTAAAAAGACCGGAATTAAAAAAAATGTGATACTTACAGGTGACAATAAAAATGCTGCAAGATTTGTGAAAGAAGAACTCGGAGCAGATGAATATTATGCAGAACTTCTGCCAGATGAAAAGTTAAAAAAGCTAAAAATGCTTAAAACAGAAGGCTCTGTAGCTATGGTAGGTGATGGAATAAATGATGCGCCATCGTTAGCTTATGCAGACATAGGCATATCAATGGGATTAAGCGGCACAGATGTGGCAAATGACGTATCAAATATAATATTGGTTGATGATAATCTTAATAAGCTTGCATTTGCTGTAGAATTAAGCAAGGCTGCAATCAAAAATATGAAGCAAAATATTTATTTTTCGGTATTTGTCGTCTTTGCATTGTTATTAGGCGTGATTTATGGAGAAGTATTTTTAGCGTCGGGAATGTTTATACATGAAGCAAGCGTTTTTGTAGTAACGCTAAATGCAATGAGACTGTTAAATTATAAAGGGCGCGTATAAACAACGCACCCATATTTTTTATTTTTCTACTCTTAAATATCTTGTTAAAATTGATGCCACCTGTGCTCTTGTAAGATTTTCATCAGGGTTGAAATAACCGCTACTTCCTGTCATTATATTTAAGCCGTATGCTATTGCAACATATCCTTTTGAAGAATCGTCTATTTTATCAGCATCTTTATAATAGTCTAATGTATAGATATTGTTTAAGTCAGCGATGTATTTTAGATTAAGGCTTCTTACGATAAACTTTGCTGCATCTTGGCGAGTAACTTTTGTATCTGGATTTTTTTCGCTTTCGGTTATAATTTTATTGTTTATTGCTACGTTGTAATAATTGTCGTAATTTTCATCTTCATTCGATGTAAGTGGTATTATCACGTTATTTGGCTGTAGTGATTTAACCAGCATCTTTATAAAATCCTTTTGCAAAATATAATCATTTGGCATGTATTTGCCATTCTTTCCATCCGCTATACCATATTGAGCTAGCAATAAAATATCTTTTTCTGCCCAATTTCCTGCAATATCAGTAAACTGTGTATTTTCGTTTTTAAGTATAGGCTTACCTGAATAATCTATATAAGCACCGGAGTTTGCGTCTATTAGGCCATTGAAGTTTGTTAATTGGTATACAAGTCTTATGTCTTTTGATGGGGGTTGATAAACCTTATCGGGAGCATAGTAAATTATATAGCTAAGTTGAAAATCGCCGTTATTGAATAACGTTTTGTAAGCATCATCCAGGCCAATTATATTTTTATTGTCAGGCAGCTTTACATCAGTCCAGCTTAAATTATATGTTATTATATCGCCAGTGTACTTGTTGATGCCGATATTTATTGAGTCAAATGGGCATGGTATTCCGTTTACTTTATAGATGTAATTAAATGATGTATATGGCGAATTATCATATACAGATATAGGGACATCTTGATATTCCATTTGCTTAAATTTTTCCGGTTGTATTTTAGTAAGATAATCTTCTGCTATATTTCTAAGTTGGTCTTTTGTAAACTTTGGAGTTTTACCTTGTAAATTGTTGTTATTACTATCGTTTCGGTAAAATGATTTTAATTCACCGGTTGTTGCATCTACGGCTGCAGATATATAATTGTAGTTGTTGCCCTCATTGTAAGTCCAACTGAAATTCCAAGTTGCACTGTTGGAATTTGAATTATCTTTGTAAAGATTAGAGCTTGTAAGGCTGTATTCGGAACCGATTGTAAACGGAAGCTTCTCCTTTGCTAATTCAATTGCCTTGTCTTTTGAAATGTACATAGATACATCATCTACGGCTTTTTGCTCTTGAGGTGATAATACTTGAGAATTATCTGATTTAGCCCCCATTCCGCCGATATACGGACCGTAATAACCCTGGTATAAAATTTTACCTGTAATAGCATCCACAGGCTGATTGTTGACAAGGCTGTAGACTAAAATAGCTTGTGGTGTAGACTCATTATTGCCATATACATCTGTGTAAACAAGGTTGTACTGCAGATTTAAACTATTGTTGTCTTTATATATTTGAATCGCTCTGTCCTTTGAAATAGCTGATTTTGGATCAGGGAAATTGTAGTCACTGCCCCAAGTTAAATAATATGACTGAACATCTAGAGTGTTTTTATTTACTTCCACAGTTATTTGATTTCCTTGAAATGGGATTCCATTGACTATTCGGATGAAATTGAATGAATAGGCTGTACTGTATGCAATCTTTGGATTGAGCCCAGCATAATCATCAGTTTCTTGCTCTTTTGTTTCTTTAAATTTTTCTGGTACAATTTTGTTTAAAAAGTTTACTGCGACTTCTTTTGCTTCTTCCCTTGTGTGTTTTGGTATAATGCTTACTGGCGTATTATCGGGTTTGTAGAAATTGTAGCTTATTATTTCACCAGTATCAGCATCTACGCTGACATTTATGTTTCCATTTGTGCTGGATGACCATGTTAAGTACCATGTTTTATTGCTGTCGTTTTCGTAGTAGTTGGAATTAAAGTTGTATCCGCTGCTTGGAATATTTAGCTTTTCTTTAGCAATTTCTATTGCTTGTTTTAGCTCGATTTTACTGTTGGTTTGTGCAAAACCAATTGAGGGAATAGCTACTGTAAATATCAATAAACTGACCAGCAGAAAGGATAAAAACTTTCTCATTGTTAAACCTCCTTTTCTTCTTTATTTTATACTATTCTTCTCTCATATTAATTAGACGGAAAATATATGTAAAAGTTCCCAAAAAAATAAGGAAGCATTAACTTCCTCTGATTATATTCCAGATATTAGGATCTTCTTGACCAAGTCTCCAGGCGGCTATGCCGGATAAGTTGTACTGTACAAGTAACGGTAATTTTGCTTGAAAGCTTCTAGCATCTTCAAACCATACGGTGTGCTTCGTTGAGTCAATTGTATATGTGTATGTGGATTCTTGGGCGGTTTCGTCATATATTATCGTTGCACCTAGATTTTTAGCAGTTTCTATTGCTTGTGAGTAAGATAATGTTCTGGGGTAATTAGAACCTTCTGCCCAGTCATAGCCGTATACAGCCATGCCAAGCCAAATTTTTCTTGATGGTATAGCGGTAACAGCGTAATTTAGAACGCTGCGTACAAAGCCTATCGATGCAATTGGCCCTGGATTGGAAAAATGTTCATCGTATGCTAAAATATATGCCTGATCCGTAAACTGACCCAATATGGAGTACTGAAAAGCTCCTGAGAAAGGATGGCGCGGATTGTCTTCTATTTCTGCTGGCAATGAAATTGTCACGATTTTTCCAGCATTTTTAAGAGAGCTATACAGGTTTTCCATAAATGCATTTAGATTGTTTCTGTCTTCGGGAGGTACAAACTCAAAATCGATATTTATTCCAGGGTAATTATTGTACAATGCGAGATTCGTTATATTTGATATTAATGTATTTCTTAAAGGTATATTTGATAAAAGGTCGTGTATAAGCTGAGATTTCTTAGGATCTGAGTAGTTGTGAATAATAGGGAAAATGGGCAGGTTATTTTGCAATGCAATATTTTTGACTTCTTGCGATGACATATCTGCTAACGCTCCGTCTGATTTTACTCCGTACCAAAAAGGAATGAGGGTCGTTATGTCGCGGGCATGTTCGCTTAAATCATCAATAGCACCTGGCGCTATATCAAAATACCATTTGTTGTCCATAGATACACCTCCTAAAACATTATATTCTATAATACGTTATGAAATTTTCTTTGTGATTTAATCTGATTCGTTAAATTTCGCTTCCCAAAAACATTTATGTTGAGTATAATTTATAGTAAGTATTTATATAAAGATTTGTTTTTATATAAAGTAGAAAATTGTCTTACAAAAGGGGAGGTGTATTTTTTTATTATACTTTGTTTCTAAGCAATAATATTTTCTGTTTTGGTTAATCTACTAAAAAGATTATAAAATTGTTTTGCGAAAAGGAGGTCTCAATGTGGATAAGAGATTGTACCGCTCTAGAAATCAGGTTATTATCGGAGGCGTCTGCGGAGGAATAGCTGAGTACTTCGATATTGATGTGACGATTGTGAGACTTATATGGGCTTTGATTGCTTTAGTAGCTGGTACTGGTGTTTTGCTGTATATAATAGCGTGGATTGTTGTGCCTGAAAATCCATATCAGCTAAAGAATAGCGATTTTAATTCTAGCGATGTCAATGCAGAAAAAGATACTGAAAAAGCAAAGGTAGTGTCAAGTGGAAGGAAAAATGGCGAAATCTTTGGATGGATTTTAATCGCAGTTGGCATATACCTTCTTGCTAGGACTTTTATCCCATGGTTTTATTTAAAGCTTTTTTGGCCTGTTATTCTTATTGCAGTTGGGCTTTTATTTGTGTTTAAAAAATAGCAATATATTGAAAATAAAAAATATCGGGAATACCCGATATTTTTACCATTTGCCAAATAAATCCAGATTTTTGGCAATGAAGTACAACAAGAGTATAATAATCAGCAGTATTAGTCCACCAAAAAAGCCTATTGCTTGTTTTGGCACAACCAGTGTAGACAGAAGAACTGCAATTATTAATATAATAGTAAACCACGGTCTTAAAGGAAAACTATGCTTTTGGCATTCAAAATATTCATGGTTTTTGTCTCTAAGTATTGGTCTGTATTTTATAAATGTGTACAAAATAATTATCCAGTTAAAAAATTGTATAAAACCGGTGGCACTTGTTATATATTCATATACATCTTTTGGAAGAATGTATGAAAGTATGACTGCTATTAATAAACCTACACTGCTAAATAAAAGTGCGTAAATTGGCACGTCTCTTTTTGTCACTTTACTTAAAAAAGTTGGAGCAAATCTTCCCTTTCCTAAGGAATACATGACTTGTGTCACACCATACATGGCACCATTCATAGTAGTCAATGCAGCTGTCAGTATTACAAAATTCATTATGGAGTCGATATACGGTATATGGGTGAACGAAAGAAGCTTAATAAATGGGCTTTCTTTTGTAGAAACTTCATACCACGGGATTACGCCTAGCAGGACGGCAATTGACGAAAGGTATAAAGTCGATAGAAATAAAACGATATATTTTCTGGCTATTGGCACATATTTTTTTGGCTTTTTTGTTTTAGATGCTGTCATTGCAGTGACTTCGACGCCACCGAATGGTATTAAAGACATTAATAGTGCTCCTAAGAAACCTTTTATGCCGTTTGGTGCTAAACCACCATGGATAAAATAGTTTTTAACACCTATTTCACTTTTACTGCCGAAAAATCCCAAAAGCGTCAAGATTCCAACTATGGTTATTATAAATAGTGCAGATATTTTGATTGTGGAAAACCACGATTCAATGGTGCCGAAATTCTTTGTACCTAAAGCATTTACACACAGAACCATAACAGAGTATATTAAAGCGATAATCCACAATGGCACCTTTGGAAACCAGAACTTGGTGAATATTGCTGATGCTGTTACTTCGCTAGACATTATGAATACTCCTGCAGTCCAGTAAACCCATCCGCTTAAAAAACCGCCTATATCACCTAATGCTTCCTCAGCATAAACTCTAAAAGAGCCGTCGACAGGATTTGCAACGATCATTTCCGATAATGCGCAAAAAACTTCAGACATTATAAAAGCAGATATTCCATAATCTAACAAAACTATGGGCCCTGCAGTATGTATTGCAATGCCACTTGCTAGGAAAAAACCGGCACCAAGTATTCCACCTACACCTACTAAAACAAGTTCATTTACAGATAAATTACCTCTTTCCAAATTTAATGCACCTCCAATTATATATTGAATTAGGCCTTTACATATTACCTTTTTATTATTTGTAAGATTAAGTATTTTATTAACTTGAAATTAATTTATATATGATGTAAAATTTCATTTATCAAATTTATTTCTGGAGGAAGGTTATGAAGTATTATATTTTAGACAAATTCAGCAGATTTGTATTGTATTTTTTGACATTGCTTATTTTAATAAGCGTAGCACTATTGTTTATATACGTATTTGTAGATGTTAATATTAAAGGGTTTAATATTGAATTATCGATTCTCTGGTGGGTGCTATACGTAATTTTATTGATGGTATTGTCTATTATATTATTTTCAATAGCGATTTCTCAAACCGTTTTATTGGAGGATTATCTTGTCATATCATTAGGTATCATGGGCTTTGCCAGAATAAGATATGATAATATTGCATACGTAGGTGAAGCAGAAAATAGAAATACGTACAGAAGAGGCATTCATGTTTTTGATGGTACATGTAGCATGATAGTATCTAAAAAGGATTTGCTGGGGATCGAATTAAAATCGCCTGTAAAAATTTATTACTTCTTATTTTTCGAAAGATATGCAACTAAAATTGTATTTTCTACACCAAATTCAAAAAAATTAAAAGAAGACATTAAAAACAAAATATGAATCATATTTTCACAAATTTTATCATAGATAAGTAATAAGCGTGTGACGGTAAGTTTTACGCTTTTATTATCGATAAAATTTGTGAAAAGAGGTGTAAAGTTGCAGACAAAAAGAAGATGTTTTATAACTTTAATATTGATTTTTATTTTTGCATTTGCAAACATATGTTATGGTTTTGCAAGTACTATAACAGTAAATATCCCTTCTAGAACGATATATTTTGTTTCACAAAATATATCAAAACTTTATCCCATTGCAGTAGGCAAAATTGTGTCTACATCTCCATTAGGTACATATAGAATTATAAATAAACAGGTAAATCCTACGTGGATATCGCCATGGAATGGTCAAGTAGTTCCATCTGGTCCTAATAACCCCCTTGGGTATAGATGGATAGGATTTTACAGCGATTATGGCATACATGGAAATAACATGCCATCATCTATAGGCACTTTAGCATCGTCAGGATGCATAAGGATGTACGAAGCAGATGTAGAAGAACTTTACGAAATGGTCAATTATGGTGACATAGTCAATGTCGTATATCAAACGATGTTTGCAAAGACATCTCCAACGGGTGGTAAAGCACTGTTTGTGTATCCGGATTTTTACAAGAAAGGTTTAAATACGAAGCAGTCAATTAAGAAAGAATTAAGCGATGAAGGTATAAAGGTAAGCAATGATATTTTTGATGAATTATATAAATACATAAACATCAGCGATCCTTTGGTATTTTCAGATGGGTACAAGGTCATTCACAATAATGAACTTGTAAGCAATGATGTGTATAAATCGGATAAAGGTCAGCTTTACATAAATGTTGACGATATCAAAGGTTTTTTCAACATCGATGATGAGAAAATTAAAAGTTTAAATTCAATTTTAATTGATAATAAGAATTATGCAAATATTGATGATATAGGAAATATGACAGGCGTAAAGTTCAGCATCGACGACAATACAAAGACGATTAAGATGATGGGTAACATTATTTATTATGAAGGTAAGTTTTTATCCACAACTGATTATGCAGACTATCAAAATAGAGACATTTACATTCCAATTAAAGAATTTTGCAATATAACAGGGCAAAAGGTTGAATGGGTTAAAGACAAAGGTGTAACCATAGATGGTAATCCAGTTAAATATAAAATATATAACAGCAAATCTTATATCAATCAAAAGGACTTGAAAAGTATATATGGATTAAATATAATAGTTGATTCATCATCAAATAAAATATATATTAAGCGTCAGTAGCGCTTATTTTTTTGTGCTTTTTGACTTTTCTGATAGAATAAAAATAACTAAAATTTTGGAACTTATCTTTTGTATTTTCGTCATACTTATTGAGGGGAGGTTTTATGATTGGATGAAAAACAGCTCCTTTTAAAGGCACAAGAAGGAGATATCGAATCATTTGAAAACGTATTAAGCACTTATCAAAATTATATATACAATGTCATATACAGGATTGTAGATGTCAAAGAAGATGCGTTGGATTTAACACAAGAGACGTTTATAAAGGCTTATATAAATTTAAAAAAATTCAGAGGCAACAGTGAATTTAAGACATGGCTTTATCGAATTGCCGTCAATGTTTCACTTGATTTTATTAGAAAGAAAAAAGGTGTTGAGGAGCAGTTGGAAGAAATAAGTGATTTTAGAACCCCTGAGGATATCTTTGATGATAAAGTTACTAGAAAGATAATAATAGATGAATTGAATAAGTTGAAGAGTGAGTACAAGATTGTCTTAATACTTAGAGATATTGAAGGACTTACATATAATGAAATAGCTAAAATAACAAACACAAACATTGGAACGGTAAAATCTAGAATATCAAGAGCAAGGAATATTCTTAAAGAAAATTTAAAAAAGATACCTGGTTTTATAAATGCTGCTGAGGAAAGGGGGTAAATATAATGCAGTGCAGTAAGGTCAAGAAATTGATTAACCTATATATTGATGAAGAGCTAAGCAAAGGGCAAATGGAAGAGATAAGTGATCATATAGATTTATGTACAGGGTGCAAAAATGATTATTATGAGTTAATGTCTGTGAAGAAGTTTTTACAGAATATGCCTCCTATAGAATTACCAAACAACTTTAATGATATGCTGCACGCTAAATTGCTAGAAGAAAAGAAAAACTTAGAATCAGGGCAAAGCTACAAAAAATTAGGGAAGAGGAAATTTATAATTGCTTTTGCTGTATTTGCATCGATATTTATATTATCACTTGGATTTAAACTCTTCGAAAATAAAATAAATGACGTCGGCGTTACTGAAACTGCTCTTAGTACAAAAAGCGCTGTAAATTATTCTTCACAGACTTCCATAAGCAGTGGTAAAGTTACGTCTGATTTAAAAAAAGATGTATCACAGGCTAATGCATCTGATTTAAATAGAGGATTGGATGCGAACTATGAAAGAAAAATAACTAAGGATGCGACAATTTCCATTGAAACAGACAGTGCAGATGAATGCTACAATAAGATATTAAACATAAGCAAGCAATATAATGGGTATATTGAAAGTTCAAGTGAAAGCAGCACAAGCGATAATAAAAAAACGATAAACGTCGTATTAAAAATACCTTCAAATGATTTTGAAGATGTCATTGCAAATATTAAATCTTTAGGCGACGTCAAAACAATAAGAACTATCAGCAATGATATAACAGAACAATACTATGATTTGGAGTCTAGAATAAAAAATCTCGAAATACAAGAAGAGAAATTGCAGGAGTTGTTGAAAAAAGCAAGTAATATTTCCGATATACTGCAAGTTGAAGATAAATTAAATGAAGTGATGACGCAGATTGATTCATATAAGAATCAAATAAAAATATGGGACAATATGACCAGCATGAGCACAATCAATTTGACATTTGTACAGGTTGTGCCACAGACGAAATTTGGCAATATATTTGGTAGAAATATTTTAAATGATATTTTGAATTCCGTCTTAAAAAGTCTTAAGATATTTTTTGAATTTTTAAAATATGTATTTATAATATCAATATATTTATTGCCGTTTTCAATATTGGTATATTTAATTTATATAGGATATAAATTGTTTAAAAAATAATTATGGACAATTTACATCCTCTTTTTTTTGCGGTATATTAGATTACAAGAAGTTAAATAGGAGTGAGCGTATGTCAAAATTTTTAATCATAGATGGAAATAGCTTAATGTACAGAGCGTATTTTGCGCTTCCAGATTTAATGAACAGTGAGGGACTGCATACAAATGCCATATACGGTTTTTCAATGATGCTTTTAAAACTGCTTGATGAAGAAAAACCTGATTATATAGCTGTTGCATTTGATAAAAAAGCTCCAACTTTTAGACATAAAGAGTACAGTGCTTATAAAGGTACCAGGCAGTCTATGCCTGAGGAACTTATTGAGCAGGTTGATATTTTAAAAGATGTAATCAATGCATTTAATATAAAGACAATTGAGATTGAAGGATTTGAAGCAGATGACATAATAGGCACTGTATCTAAAATTGCATCTGAAAATGGCTTAAAAGTATTGATTGTCACCGGTGATAGAGATGCACTTCAACTTGTATCAGATGGTGTAAAAGTGAAGATATGCAAAAAAGGCATAACTCAGATGGAAGAATACGATGAAAGGGCAGTCGTTGAGAGGTATGAGGTTACTCCACGCCAGTTTATTGATTTGAAGGGCCTTATGGGAGATAAATCTGACAATATCCCTGGCGTGCCTAATATAGGAGAAAAGACAGCGATAAAACTTATTAAAGAATTTGGCTCTATTGAGAATGTCCTTATGAATACTGATAAATTAAAAGGGAAAATAAGAGAAAATATTGAAAATAATACAGAAATGGCTATGTTAAGCAAAAAACTTGCTACTATAGAGAGAAATGTTCCAATTGAAATAGATTTAAGCGAATACCAGTTGAGGGATTATGATAGAGAAAAATTAATAGATTTATTTGAGAAGTTGGAGTTTACCAGTTTAATTAATGACCTAAAAAAAGATGCTGATGATATTAGAGAAGTCAAAGAGTGGCCTGTAAGAGACTTTAAATATATAAGAGAGCTGCTAAAGAGAGAAGATACACTATCATTTTATCCATTAATACTTGAAGGCGAAGTAAAAGCTGTATCATTTGCCACTGATGATGAATCATTTTTTGTTGAAGTAGATGACTATGAAGTGTTTAAATTATTGGATAATGAGAAGCTTACGCTTATAGGTCATGATATAAAAGACTTTTTTGTTAATCTTTCATACCATGGCATAGAGCTGAATTGTAAATTTTACGATACTGCAATAATGACTTATCTGCTAAATCCTTCAGAATCCAATTACGATATAGGGCGTGTCTTAAAGAAGTATTTAAAAGAGGACATACCTAATATTGAGGATATGCTGGGAAAAGGTAAAAGCAAAAAGAGTTATGATGACATAGATAAGAAGCTTTTAATTGATTATCTGTGTGCTACTGCATCAAAATTATCTAAATTAAAAGATAAGCTAATGTCCTTTATAAAAGAAATGGAAATGGAAGAGCTTCTTGATAATGTTGAGCTTCCACTGGTAGAAGTGTTAAAATCTATGGAGGTATATGGATTTACATTAGATAAAGATGTATTAAAAGATTTATCCAAAGAAATAGGCGAAAAGACAGATAAAATAATAAAAGACATATATGACGCTGCGGGATATGAATTTAATATTAATTCTACCAAACAGTTATCAGAGTTTTTGTTTGATAAATTGAATTTGCCTCCAATAAAAAAGACTAAAACAGGATATTCCACTGATATGGAAGTTCTTGTGGAGCTTATACCGTACAATGAGATAGTTGGCGAGATAATCGAATATAGACAGCTTATGAAGCTGAAATCAACATATATAGATGGCTTCATGCCAATAATGGACAAGGATGACAAAGTTCATTCCACGTTTAAGCAGACAGTTGCGGCAACGGGTAGAATCAGCTCTACAGAGCCTAATTTGCAAAATATACCAGTAAGAGATGAATTTGGCAGAAGAATAAGGAAAGCTTTTATATCCAGCTTTCAGGGAGGATATATTGTATCTGCTGATTATTCACAGATAGAGTTGAGAGTTCTTGCACATCTTTCAGAGGATATAAAGCTTATTGAGTCATTTTTAAACAATGAAGACATACATTTAAGGACAGCGTCAGAAGTGTTTAAAATTGCTCCTGAAGAAGTTACAGGTGAAATGAGAAGGCGTGCGAAAGCTGTAAATTTCGGAATCGTGTATGGTATAAGCGATTATGGTCTCTCAAGAGATTTAAAGATCTCTCGTAAAGAAGCAAAAGAATATATAGACAATTATTTTGATAGGTACAAAGGAGTTAAAAATTACATTGATTCGGTAGTCAAATTTGCCAGAGAAAATGGATATGTGACGACAATTTTGAATAGAAGAAGGTATATACCGGAGATTAATTCAAAGAATTATAATCAAAGGTCATTTGGCGAGAGAATGGCGATGAATACGCCTATTCAGGGAAGCGCGGCAGACATAATAAAAATGTCAATGGTGAAAGTATACAATGAATTAAAGTCAAGATCATTAAAATCGAAGCTAATACTGCAGATCCATGACGAGCTTATTGTTGATACTTTTCCCGATGAAGTTGAAATCGTCAAAAACTTATTAAAGACCATAATGGAAAATGTCATAAAGCTAAGAGTCCCTTTGGTTGTAGATATTGGCTATGGTAAAAATTGGTACGATGCAAAATAAAAGTGTCTGATAGACACTTTTAAATTATATAGACAGGAGGTGCTATGATGGAGGTTATAGGATTGACGGGTGGAATTGCGTCTGGGAAAAGCACCGTATCATCGATACTTAGAAGTCTTGGGGCATTTATAATTGACGCAGATGTTGTTTCAAGAGAGATTATGATTAAAGGTACTAAAACATATAATATATTAGTTAATGAGTTTGGAAAAGAAATTTTAAGAAAAGATGGAGAAATAGACAGAAAAAAGCTTGGTAACCTTGTGTTTGCTGATAAGCAGAAATTAAATAGACTAAATGAAATAACACATCCGGAAATAATAAGGAGGATAAAAGAAATAATAGAAGAAGAAAGAAAAAATGGTAAAGAGAAAGCTATTATTTTAGATGCGGCTCTTCTCATTGAAATGCGGCTTTTTAATATGGTAGATGAAGTATGGCTTGTAGTAGTAGACAAAAAAACTCAGATAAGAAGGCTTATGAAAAGAGATAATTTGAATTACAATGATGCTTTGAACCGTATTAAAAGCCAGATGTCTATAGAAGACAAAATGAAGTATGCTGACTTTATAATTAATAATTGCAAGGACTTTAATGCTATAAAAAAGCAGGTTGAATTATTGTGGGGACGATTTTCAAAATAGAACATCTGGAGGTATTATATTGAAATTTAAAAAAGTCACAGTAATTATTGTAATAATATTTACCATTTTGACAGTTTATGGCGTTAAAACCAACTGGTTTCTGAAACAGCTATATCCTAAAAAATTCAGCCAGCAGGTATACTTTTATTCAAATCAATATGGCGTTGATCCTTATTTGGTTTTTGCTATGATAAAGGCAGAGAGCAATTTTAATCCTGACATTGTTTCCAGTAAAGGTGCTATAGGCCTTATGCAGGTCATTCCTGAGACAGGAATTTGGGTAGCGAATTACATAGGTATAAAAAATTTTAATGTAAATATGCTGTATAATCCCGATTATAACATAAATATAGGGACGTGGTATCTTAAATATCTTTTAAAACAATTTAATAACAATATCACTTTAGCAGTTGCAGCATATAATGGTGGAAGCGGTAATGTTTCAAATTGGTTGAAGGATAAAAGGTATTCAGAAAATGGTAGCAATTTAAAAAAGGTACCTTTTACAGAGACGGATAAATACATCAAAAAGGTGACTAAATACTACAAGATTTACAAGAGCTTGTATAAATAATTTGAAATGGAATTGTGAGGGGGGTTATATGGATTTTGGTGTTGCGCTTCTTTCTATCATGTTATTTTTCAGCATTGTAGGGAAAAATAACAATGTTGCAGCTGCTATTTCAATGCTTTTGCTTATTAAGCTTATGAATCTAGAAATAATTAATCAATATATATCGAAAAATGGGATAAATCTTGGTATAATAGTATTGACAATGGGAGCTCTATCTCCGCTTGCGTTGAATAAGGTATCATTAAGCGATTTTATAAATGCCTCGAAAAGCATTGAAGGCCTTATTACAATTATCGCTGGAATAATTGTAGCTGTATTGGCATCTATAGGTCTTGATACGATGAAGGTAGACACAAATGGTGTCGTTGGTGTTTTGCTAGGCACAGTAATTGGAGTAAGCTTTTTTAAAGGTGCACCGATAGGTCCAATGATAGCTCTCGGCATAACAACTATAATACTTAAGATATTTCGATTATAGAGAGGGAGAATACATATGAAAATGATAAAGTATCTTGAAGATCTTAGGGAAGTTAAGGTGAGTGAAAATAGGGAATTTTTTTCTGCAACACATGAAGAAATAAAGAATGGCGCCACGACAGATGTATATTTTTTAAGAACTCAGGATATTTTAAAACACTTAGGAATCGATGGGAAAGTTGTTACAGCAGAGATATTTGCACGAAAAAATGGAATTTTTGCAGGCTTGCCAGAAGTAAAAAGTGTTTTGAAAGATAAAAATATTGAAGTATGGTCTATAGATGAAGGAGAAACATTTGAACCTAAGGAAACAATCATGAGAATCATTGGACCTTACAATGAATTTGGGACATATGAGACCGTCATATTAGGGATACTTGCAAGCTCTTGTGGGTGGGCAACTGCAGCAAGAGAGTTAAAAGAAGCTATTCCAGATAAACCGCTCCTTTGCTTTGGCGCAAGACACGTACATCCAGCGGTAGCACCTGTTATGGAAAGAGCTGCACTTATAGGTGGGGCAGATGATGCAAGCTGCATACTAGGAGCAAAACTTGCTGGAAAAGAACCGAAAGGGACCGTCCCACATGCAGCATTTCTGATTGCCGGTGATACACTGCCTATAGCAAAAGCATACAGTGAAATAACGCCTGATGATGAGAAAATAACTATCTTAGTTGATACATTTAAGGATGAGATAGAGGAATCATTAAGAGTTGCTGAATATCTTGGTGATAGGTTATACGGAATAAGGTTAGACACACCGTCAGAAAGGGGAGGCGTTACAGCCAGCCTCGTTTATGAACTAAGACAGAGGCTTAATCAAAAAGGATACAATAACGTCAAAATTATTGTGTCTGGCGGGCTTACACCTGAAAGAATAAAAGAACTTGCATTAAGTGGTGCAGATGCATTTGGCGTTGGAAGCTATATATCAGACGCTTCACCAATAGATATGACTATGGATATTAAAGAGGTAGAAGGAGAACCTATTGCTAAAAGAGGCAGAATTCCTGGAAGAATAGAAAATAAAAAATTAAAGAGAATAATATAATCAAGCAAGAAACTTCTTCTTGCTTGATTTAATATAATTTATTTTTTGCCGTAATATAAGTTTATGTAGTCGTATAAAAAAGTATTGACACAAATTAAAAAACATTATATAATGACTATTGTGTTAGCGATGAAGACGCGCGGGGGTGGCGGAATAGGCAGACGCGTACGTTTGAGGGGCGTATGGAGTTATCCGTGCGGGTTCAAGTCCCGCCCTCCGCACCAAAATATGAAAAAGAAATATTTTACATAAAAAATAAGCCATTAAGGCTTTTTTTTTATGTTTATTACCACTTTAGCATTATAAGTGACATAAATATAATAGTTATAATAGTTGTAGATGTTATAAATATGGACGCAAGTTTTACGTTTAAATTTCTCTCATCTGAATATATTACTGCTACTAGTGCTGTTGGCATTATTGAGCCTAGCATTATGGCTTTAATTGTCATTGAAGTTGTGCTGAAGAAAAGTGGCAGTGTAATAAACAATATTATACCAGGTATGTACTTTATAATAAGGCCTTTTACAAGTGATACTATTTCGTCTTTATCTAGGTTAAAATCAAGGAAGTATCCGATTACGAAAAGGGCTAAGGTAGTATTTGGCAGTGAAATTTGTTCTACCAGATTAACGATCAAGCCGGGAAATTTGAATCCAACTATATTCAAAATAAACGAAATAATGTATGTATCAAATGGAATGAAGTACAAGATTTTTTTGAAAACTTTTTTTATATCCAATTTATCATTTTCTGAAAATGCATATGCTATAATATAAGCAATCCCAAAGACGTTAAATGAGTTACCCATGTCAAACATAGCAATATGTAAAAGCCCATTATTTCCATATATTTGTTGTATGAAAGGAAATGCAAAAAGACCGATGTTGTACCCACATAGTGAAATCATAAGTGTACCTTTAGTTTCTTTTTTTAAGTTTGTTTTTTTAAAAATTAAAAATCCGATTAGAAAAGTAATAACGCCTAGAATAAATCCAAAAAATGTTAAAACAAATAAATTGGTGTTTACTTTTGTAGTAAAAAAGACTTTTGCAATGCTGGCAGGTAGAGTTATATATATGATAAAGTTATTTAATACCTTTCCAGTCTCACTCGGTAAAAATTTCATCTTCTTTACTGCATAGCCTAAAAAAATTACTATAATGCTTATTGATATTTTTTGAAGTATGATTATCTGACTCATCTAGATCCCCTTTCTGTGTTGTTAAATAAAATTATACTATATTATAACGATTATTTACATAGATTGTAACAAATTTATAAATTTTTTATAAAAGATATTAAGGAAATATTAAAAAAATATTAAAAAATCATTATGAAAACATTGACTTTATTAATAATATCTGATAAAATAAAAGAAACTTGTACATATTAGCAATCTTGCCGAATCCTATTTAGGTACGGAGGACTTTTCATGTTTTGGGGTTAATCTGCTATAAGCAGTAGGGACACCTTCTTATTCCGCACCCGTCAACTAACTCCGGAGGCAAAAAGGAAGGAGATTAGCTATGAATAGTCGATTAAGTAAATTAGTTTTTGGTGTATCCGTTTTCGGAATGACACTTGTAGGTTCTTCAATGTTGACGCATGTTTACGCAGACAATCTTGGAACTGGCATTGTGATTGGAAACAGTGTAAATATCAGAAGTGGTGGCAGTTTATCATCAAAAATAATAACTCAATTAAATTGGAATGACGCTGTCACTGTACTTGGACAGGAAAATGGCTGGTACAATATAAAATTATCTAATGGAACTGTTGGATGGATATATGGACAATACCTTTCTTTAAGATCATCATCTAGCACAGTGTCTAGAGGGGATGTTGATAGAAGCGTTGTTTTAAGGCTGATAGACTTTGGTAAGAAGTTTTTAGGGACTAAATATGTCTATGGTGGTGAATCACCTTCTGGATTCGATTGTTCTGGATTTACACAATATGTTTTTAAAAGTGTTGGTGTAAATTTGCCAAGAATGGCCGATGATCAAGCGACGGTTGGCACATATGTAGACAGAGGAAATTTACAGCCTGGTGATTTGGTGTTTTTTAAGACATTAGGTAGCAGCATAATAAATCATGCTGGTATATACATAGGAAATGGAGAATTTATGCATGCCTCATCAGGTGCAGGAAAGGTCATGATCAGTTCACTTAAAGATGACTATTACAGCACTCACTATGCGACAGCCAGAAGAGTCATACAATAAACTAAAGTTTTGTTTAAAGATTGAGAAAAGACACGTTGATGTGTCTTTTTTTAGTGGAATATTTGCGAATTTCTACGCAATCATTTTATTGACTATTGAAGTTTATTAATATATTATTATATATTGTATAAAATTTGCTTTTATGTGGAAGGAGATAACCTAAATGGGGTTTGTAAGAGATGATATAAGGAACGTAGCTATAATAGCACATGTAGATCATGGCAAAACTACATTAGTAGACGGCATGCTAAAGCAGAGCGGCATCTTTAGGCAAAATGAAAAAGTTGAAGAGAGAGTAATGGACTCAAATGAGCTTGAAAGAGAAAGAGGAATTACTATTCTTTCAAAAAATACTGCCATTAGGTACAATGGTGTAAAGATAAATATAGTTGATACGCCTGGGCATGCAGATTTTGGCGGTGAGGTAGAACGGGTACTAAAAATGGTTGACGGTGTATTATTACTTGTAGATGCTTTTGAAGGACCAATGCCTCAGACCAGATTTGTATTGAGCAAAGCTTTAGAGCTTAATTTAAAGCCTATTGTAGTTGTAAATAAAATCGATAGGCCAGATGCTAGACCTGAAGAGGTAATTGACGAAGTGCTTGATTTATTTATAGAGCTTGGTGCCGATGATGATCAAATTGATTTTCCTGTTGTATACGCATCTGCTAGGGAAGGGGTTGCTAAGTTAAATTTGAAAGATGAGTCAGTGGATTTGCGCCCACTTTTTGATACAATTTTAAAGGAAATTCCGGCACCAGAAGGCAATATAGATGACCCACTGCAACTTATTGTTACGACACTTGATTATGACGATTATATTGGAAGAATCGCTATTGGAAAAGTTGTAAGAGGCAAAATCGTATCAGGTGAAAATGTCGCCATATGTAAAAGAGATGGATCTGTACAAAATGTAAAACTGAGTAATTTATACCAATATGAAGGCTTAAAAAGGGTTCAAGTTGAGGATGCCTTGCTGGGTGATATAGTGGCTGTATCAGGTATAAGCGATATAGAAATAGGTGAAACTATAGCGGATCCTGAAAAACCTGAGCCGGTTGATTTTGTCGAGATAGAAGAACCTACAATTTCAATGACTTTTGGAGTAAATACTAGTCCCTTTGCAGGAAGAGAAGGCAAGTATGTTACATCTAGACACCTTAGAGAAAGGCTATTTAGAGAGCTTGAAACAAATGTTGCATTAAGGGTTGAAGAAACTGAAACGACAGAAGCATTTAAGGTATCTGGACGTGGTGAGCTTCATCTATCCATTTTGATAGAAACCATGAGAAGAGAAGGTTATGAGCTGCAAGTATCTAAACCTACTGTTATTATAAAAGAGATAAATGGCGTCAAGCATGAGCCTATAGAGCTTGTGACGATTGATATTCCTGAGGACTTTATGGGAGTAGTTATGGAGAAGATGGGCTCTAGAAAAGGGGAGCTTATGGACATGCATACATTAAAACCAGGCACATTAAGGCTTAAATTTAAAATACCAACAAGAGGCCTCATAGGGTATCGCTCTGAATTTCTTACAGATACAAAAGGAAATGGGATAATGACGTCTGTCATATATGATTATGAACCATACAAAGGTGATATACCCACAAGGTCTAGAGGTTCTCTAGTGGCTTTTGAAGCTGGTACAACAACGACGTATGGACTTTACAATGCGCAGGAAAGAGGAACTCTTTTTGTAGGACCTGGTGTTGAAGTGTATGAAGGTATGATAGTTGGTGAAAATTCTAGAAGTGAGGATATAGATGTCAATGTATGCAAGAAAAAGCATGTTACTAATTTGCGTTCCGCAACTGCAGATGAGGCATTAAGACTTTCACCTATAAGAGAGATGTCTCTTGAAGAAGCATTGGAGTTTATAGCAAATGATGAGCTTGTTGAAGTTACACCGAAAAGCATAAGGCTGAGGAAAAAGATATTAAGTGCACAGCAAAGGTATAAAAATGCCAAATATAAGCAGTAAATAATAAAAGGGTTGTCACATTACGTGCATGACCCTTTTTTATTTTGATAAATCATCTATGACTTTATTTATATAGTTTACTGTTTCATCATATGGTGGTACGCCACTGTATTTATCTACTGCTGCTTCCCCAGCATTGTAAGCTGCCAAAGCCAGAGTTGTATTGTTGTATTTATTAAGCAGTTGACTTAACAACTTTGTTCCACCATCAATATTTTCTTCAGGATCAAAGGGATTGTCTATTCCTAAATATTGAGCAGTCGATGGCATTAACTGCATAAGACCCATTGCACCAGCATTTGATACAGCATACGGATTGTAATTTGATTCGGCTTTTATGACAGCATTTATCAATTCTGGGCTAACTCCATATTTCTTTGAAGCTTCATTAATGTAATCAGCTATATTAGCAATTGATGTTTTGTTTACATTAACTGGTTTTACATCTGCTGACTTATTTGCTTCAGTTATATAATTATTTGTATTTACAGAGCCTTCACTTATTAAGTCGTTTAAAATATCCTGAAATGAATTATTCTGGTTTATGAGGTTTATATTTACAGGTAACCGTGATTGGATTTCATTAAATTTACTTTCAATCAATGAATTAATATAATCCAATTCAAAAACCTCCTTTTTTATATATAATTCGACATGAATTAAAAAAATCCTTTAACTATTAAAAAATGAGAAAATAGTCCTAAGAAATATTTTAAAGTAGTTTAAAAAGGAATTTATGCATTTATGTAGAATATATTTTATAGGTGATTATGGTGTATGCAAAAGAAGAAAATAAGAAAAATGTTAAAATTAGCTTAAAAAAAGTTGTTCTTTTATTATTTTTATCAATATTTGTTTCTGTGTTAATAGGTTTTTTAATAACACAGTTTTTGATAAGACCTTACTTATCTAAAATAAGCAGCACTAAGTACAGTTATTCTCTTAAAATGCCTCAATTAAATTATTATCTTGTTAAAATAGGAGAATACGACAACGAAAAGGACGCAGCCTACAATTTAAATTTGCTTATCATGAAAGGAATTTATGGGGAATCAATAAAAAGCAATGATAAATATATTTTAAGCGTAGGATATTTTATTGATAAAGATGAAGCCAATAATTTAAGTTTAAAACTTAATAAAAGTGGTATCATATCGTCTGTTGTTATAAACAATGGTCCTATTTTTGAAATATCTTACGAGGAAAATTCAAAAGATGATGTAAAGACTGCATTAGATAATATAAACAGCTTTTATAATAATCTATCGCATTTAACCGAGCTTTCATATAAAATAGCTTTTGGAATTGCCAGTGAAAAAGATATAGATGAGACAGAGTTGTACTTTAAAAAATACAGTGAAGTGCCTTATAATATAAGAAGTGATAATAATTTAAAAAAAATTGTAGAGAGTACAATGGCTATTAATGGTCATATTTTAAACAATTTTAAAGATATTAAAACTTCATTTGAGCTTAATGATGGAAATGCTTATGGCTTAACGCAGAAGCTGTTTATTGATTCTATAAGCGAATATTATAGTAAGATGAGTTCTTTGAAATAGGGGAGTGTAGCATGAAGCTTGCGGAAGTAAGAGAAATATTAAAAGCAGAAGTTCTTTGCGGACATGAGAGATTGTCAGAAGAAGTTAATACTGCTTGCGGTGCAGACCTTATGAGTGATGTCTTAGCTTCTAAAGATGAGAAATCATTGCTGCTAACGGGACTTACAAATGTACAAGTTGTAAGGACAGCAGAAGTCTTAGGTGATATCATATGTATTGTGTTTGTAAGGGGTAAAGAACCTGGACGTGAGATTTTGGAAATGGCTGATTCTGCTTCAATTGTCGTTATGAAAACTGATTATCCTCTTTTTATTGCATGTGGCCTTTTATACAAAAATGGACTTAATTGCGGGAGTGATTTTTAATCGTGAAGCCATATATAATGGAATTTGATGTTAAAGCAAGAGATTTTTCATCTGCAGGGGAATCGTCAAGTACATTCAGAAAGACTTTACTGATGCTTTCTGTACCATCAGATATTGTAAGAAGGGCTTCGATAGCAGCTTATGAAGCGGAGATGAATATCGTTATTCATTCATATGGTGGTAAAATGCATTTTGAAATATATTCAGACAAAATAGTTATTATAGCGGAAGATACTGGGCCAGGCATAAAAGATTTAGAACTTGCTATGACAGAAGGATATTCTACGGCTCCAAAGGAGGTAATAGAGATGGGATTTGGAGCAGGAATGGGTTTACCTAATATGAAAAGAAATGCTGATGTAATGGATATTGTCAATCATGATGAGAATGGTACCAAAATCGTCATGACAATTAATATTTAAGGTGGTTGTTTGTAATGTATTTTCATTCCGTAACTCTTGATAAAGATAGATGTAAAGGATGTACAAACTGTATAAAAAGATGCCCAACAGAGGCAATACGTGTAAGAGATGGTAAAGCGAAAATAATTAAGGAAAAGTGTATTGACTGCGGTGAATGTGTTAGAGTTTGTCCATATCATGCTAAAATCGTTGTGACTGATGATACTGAGATGATGAAAAATTACAAATATAAGATAGCACTTCCTGCACCATCACTGTACGGCCAATTTAAAGACATGACAATTGGAGATATACTTGCATCTTTAAAATCATGTGGATTTGACGAAGTTTTTGAAGTCGCATACGCGGCTGATATTGTTTCATATATAACCAGAACTATAGTAAAGATAAAAAACTTTAAAAGGCCTATTATATCATCTGCATGTCCTGCAATTGTACGTCTTATACAACAGAGATTTCCATCATTGATTGACAATATTTTAGATATTATGCCACCTGTAGAAGTTGCTGGGAAAATTGCTAAAGATGAGGCAAAAAAGAAAACAGGTCTTAATGATGAGGAAATAGGAGTATTTTTCATATCACCATGTGCTGCAAAAGTGACTAGCGTAAAGAACCCCATAGGCATTAAAAAATCATATATAGACGGTGTTTTTTCAATGCATGATATATACAGCATGATTTTGGACAATAGAAGATCTCGGGATAAAAGTGTAGAGCATGCTTCATCAATGATTGGTGTTGGCTGGGCAAATGCAGGTGGTGAGTCCTATGGCACATCACTGGAAAACTGCCTTTTTGTGGATGGAATCCAAAATGTGATAAATGTGCTTGAAGAGATAGAATTAGGAAAGTTAAATGATATAGATTTTTTTGAAGGACTGGCGTGTATTGGAGGATGCGTTGGAGGTCCATTAACTGTTGAAAATAACTTCGTAGCGAGAAATAGAATAATGAAGATAAAAGAAAAACTTAATAAAGAAGCTAATATAAAAAAGCATTTAGTAGCAGATTATAGGGAGTTTATGCTAAATGTAGAACTTAAAAAAAGCGATGTTTTAAATCTTGACGATGATATAGACAAAGCTATAGATAAGATGAAATCAATTGATGAAATATACAAAAATCTTCCTGGTCTTGACTGTGGTTCATGTGGATCACCAGGTTGCAGAGCCCTTGCGGAAGACATAGTTAAAGGTTATGCTAGTGAGTACGACTGTATCTTTAAATTGAAGGACAGGATTAAAATATTGGCTGAAGAGATTAATAAGTTGTCAATTAAAATTCCGCCTGTTATAGGCAGTGATAAGGAGGTAAAATCTTGAAAGTAAAAGATATTTTGAATTCGGAATTTACACTTGTGGCAGGAAGCGGTGGAATTGAAAAAGAAATAAGCAACGTCTACGTATGTGATTTATTGAGTTTTGTAATGTCCCATGTTAAAAGCGGCAGTGCATGGATAACGATACAGACTCATGTAAATGTAGTTGCTGTTGCGCTAATGACAGAAATAAGCTGTATAATTATTTGTGAAGGGGAAAAACTTGATGAAAATGCTAAAGTAAAAGCTGATGAGGAAAATATACCCGTTATTTCATTTAGTGGTACATCATATGATGCAGCAATTAAATTGAGCGAGATGATCAAATGAAGTTTTACTACGACTTGCACATCCATTCTGCTTTATCGCCTTGTGCTGATAATGAAATGACTCCGAATAACATAGTGAATATGGCTGTGTTAAAAGGACTTGATGTGATATCAATAACTGATCACAATTCGGCAAAAAATGTGGAAGTTATTTACGAATTAAGCAAGTCTAAAGGGATAAAATTAATTCCCGGAATAGAAGTTCAGACAAAGGAAGAGGTTCATATATTATGTTATTTTTTTGATATTTTTGACTGTATAAGCTTTGGAAAAATAATTTATGACAGCTTAGAATGCATAAAAAATAACAAATCTATTTTCGGAGAACAGCTTATTATGGATGAAGATGATAACATTATTGCGGAAGAAGAAAAGCTGCTTTTAACTTCATGCGGCTTTTCTATTGACGATATTTTTAAAATGATAGATGGGAAAGGTGCTGCTGTACCTGCCCATGTAGATCGTACTTCCTACAGCATCATATCAAATTTAGGGTTTATACCGAATATTTCCAATCTAAAGACGGTTGAAGTATCTTATGATTTTAGTATAGTAGGAAATACAAGTGAATATCAAAAAAAGTACAAGATAATTTCGTCTTCTGATGCGCACCGACTAGGCGATATAAATGAAAGAATCCATTATATAGAGTGCAATGATTTTGAAAGTATCGTAGAATGGCTTTGCAGTTAATAAAAACATATCAAATTAGTCGGGATTATCAGAAAATAAAAAATTTTATTTTAAACCTGTTAAAAAATTAATTAACATATGATATAATAATCATGTCTTATTATTATATTTAAAAGTTCTAAAATTATTTAAAAGGAGGGTATTAGATGCAAGCAATTTATGAAAAATTTGACGAAGAAAAGGTAAATAAGTTTAAAAAAGTAATTGACGAATTAAAAAATGTCGATGGTTCGCTGATTGCTGTTATGAATGAAGCACAAGAAATTTTTGGATATTTACCTATTGAAGTACAGCAATTTATTTCAGAAGAAATGAATGTACCGCTGACAGAGATTTTTGGTATTGCGACGTTTTATTCTAGGTTTACTTTGAAGCCATCTGGAAAGTACAAAATAGGTTTATGCCTTGGTACCGCCTGTTATGTAAAAGGTTCTGCGATGGTATTGGATAAATTGAAAGAGAAACTTGGAATAAGCGTAGGAGATGTAACAAGCGACGGCAAGTTTTCACTTGAAGCGACCCGCTGCTTGGGTGCTTGTGGACTTGCACCGGTTATGATGATAAATGGCGAAGTTTTTGGAAGATTGACACCTGATGATGTTGATGATATTTTGAAAAAATTTGATTAAATAATATGAAAGAGTTTTCACTTTACATTTTAGATATTGCGCATAACAGCCTAAGGGCCGGTGCAAAAAATGTTAAAATCGAACTTGACATTGATCATAGTAAGGATTTGCTAACTGTTATTGTAGATGATGATGGATGTGGTATGGAAGAGGAGTTCCTATCGAAGGTTTTTGATCCTTTTACAACAACTAGAAAAGAGCGAAAAGTAGGATTAGGTTTATCACTTTTTAAGGAACTGGCTCTACAATGTGGAGGAGACGTAAAAATCGAGTCGAAAAAGGGTATCGGCACTCATGTTGAAGGGACATTTAAGATTTCTAGTGTCGACTTAGTACCAATTGGGGATATACCTTCTACTATAATTTCGCTTATTATTTCCGATAGCGATGTAAATATCTCTTTTGTGCTTAAAGTTGATGAGAAGATTTTTAAATTTGATACAGTTGAGATAAAGAAAGTATTGGACGGTGTGAAAATTACTGAACCATCTGTACTGAAATGGTTGCTGGAGTATTTGACCGAAAATCTAAAGTGTGTCATGGAGGTGTAAATATGAAATCTATTGAAGAGTTAGAAAAGATTAGAAAAGAAACTTTAGAAAAAGTAAATCTTCGAAAAGATAGAAATGGCATAAGGATAACCGTAGGAATGGCTACATGTGGCATAGCTGCTGGTGCAAGACCAGTGATGATGGCAATATTAGACGAGCTTGGTAAAAGAAATATTACGGATGTCGTCGTAGCTGAGACAGGTTGTATTGGCATGTGCAAGTATGAACCTATGGTGGATGTCTACATTCCAGGTCAGGAAAAAGTGACGTATATAAAAGTTGATGAAAACAAAGCTAGACAGATTATAGCAGAGCATGTTGTCAACGGACATCCAATTAAAGAATGGACTATTAGTAGTGTTGAATAAAGGAGGGCTGTAGATGTTATATAGATCACATGTTATGGTATGCGGTGGTACTGGATGTACATCGTCAAATTCAGATAGGATTGCAAAGTGCTTTGAAGAAGAAATTGCAAATAAAGGTCTTGACAAAGAAATTCAAGTAGTAAGGACTGGATGTTTTGGACTGTGTGAACTAGGTCCTGTTGTAGTTGTATATCCCGAGGGTGTTTTTTACAGCCGTGTTAAAGAAGAATATGTTCCTGAAATTGTTGAAGAACATTTACTAAAAGGAAGAATTGTAAAAAAATATCTATATGGTGAAAGTGTTACAGAAGAAGGAATAAAACCCTTAGAAGAAACGGAATTTTTTAAAAAACAGCAAAGAGTGGCTTTAAGAAACTGCGGACTTATAAATCCGGAAGATATAAAAGAAGCAATTGCATTTGACGGATATAAAGCTTTAGCAAAAGTTTTGACAGAAATGACTCCGGAAGAAGTTATATCGGAAATTAAGAAATCAGGGTTAAGAGGTAGAGGCGGTGGTGGGTTCCCTACTGGTATAAAATGGGAATTTGCTTATAACCAGAAGGAAACACCTAAATATGTTGTTTGTAATGCTGATGAAGGGGACCCTGGTGCATTTATGGATAGAAGCGTCTTAGAAGGAGATCCTCACAGCGTATTAGAAGCTATGGCGATAGCAGGGTATGCAATAGGAGCTAACCATGGTTATATTTATGTTAGGGCTGAATATCCTTTGGCGGTAAAAAGACTTCAGATTGCTATCGATCAAGCTAGAGAATATGGACTTTTAGGTAAAAATATTTTTAATACAGGATTTGATTTTGACATTGAAATAAGGCTTGGAGCAGGAGCTTTTGTATGCGGTGAAGAGACAGCACTTCTAAATTCTGTTATGGGCAAACGCGGAGAGCCAAGACCAAGACCACCATTTCCTGCTGTAAAAGGTGTTTGGGAGAAACCGACGATTATCAACAATGTTGAAACTTATGCGAACATTCCAGCAATTATATTAAAAGGCGCAGAGTGGTTCTCAAGTATAGGTACGGAAAAATCAAAAGGAACTAAAGTTTTTGCTCTTGGCGGAAAAATAAACAACACAGGATTAGTAGAAATTCCTATGGGTACAACGCTTCGCGAAATCATATTTGAAATAGGCGGTGGAATACCTAATGGTAAAAAGTTTAAGGCAGCTCAGACTGGTGGTCCTTCTGGTGGATGCATTCCAGCAGAACATCTAGACACACCTATTGATTACGACTCGCTTTTAAGCATAGGATCAATGATGGGTTCCGGCGGCCTTATTGTAATGGATGAAGATAATTGCATGGTTGATATAGCAAAATTCTTCCTAGAATTTACAGTTGACGAATCATGTGGTAAATGTTCACCTTGCCGTATAGGTACAAGAAGGATGCTTGAATTGCTAAATAAGATTACATCTGGAAAAGGTGAAGAGGGAGACATCGAAAAACTTGAAACTCTTGCTAACTCTATAAAAGCTTCTTCACTGTGCGGACTGGGTCAGACTGCACCAAATCCTGTTCTTTCAACTCTTAGGTATTTTAGAGATGAATATGAAGCTCATATAAAAGAGAAGAGATGCCCTGCTGGTGTATGTCAGGCACTTTTGAGATTTAGAATTAATCCTGAAAAGTGTAAAGGATGCGGAATATGCGCTAAAAACTGTCCTACAAATGCAATTACAGGAAAAGTAAAACAGCCGCATGTTATTGATCAAGATAAGTGCATTAAATGCGGAACATGTATGGATAAGTGTCCATTTGATGCTATATACAAGAAGTAGTAATGAAAGGAGTGCGAAATATGGATAAAGTTCGAATAACGATAGATGGAATTCCTGCAGAAGTGCCTGCTAATTATACAGTATTACAGGCTGCAAAATATGCGAATATTGAGATTCCCACATTATGTTATCTGGAAGAAATTAACGAAATAGGTGCATGTAGACTATGTGTAGTTGAGATAAAAGGAGTTAGAAATTTACAAGCATCATGCGTTTATCCCGTTAGCGATGGAATGGAAATTTTCACAAATTCACCTCGCGTACGGGAAGCAAGGCGTTCCAACTTAGAGTTGATATTATCTGCGCATGATAGAAGCTGTCTGACATGTGTTAGAAGTGGAAACTGTGAATTGCAAGAATTAAGCAGAAAGTTTGGAATTGATGAAATTAGGTTTATGGGAGAAAATATAAAATACCCAAAAGATGATTCATCTCCTTCAATTGTTAGAGATCCAAATAAATGTGTTTTGTGCAGAAGATGTGTCGCTACATGCAATAATGTACAAAATGTTTTTGCAATTGGTATGGTCAATAGAGGATTTAAAACAATTGTTGCTCCTTCGTTTGGTAGAAGCTTGAATGATTCACCATGTATTAGCTGTGGACAATGCATTGAAGCTTGCCCTGTTGGAGCTATTTACGAAAAGGATCACACAAAAATGGTTTACGATGCACTTTTAGATGAGAAAAAGTATGTTGTGGTTCAAACTGCTCCAGCTGTAAGAGTTGCACTTGGCGAAGAATTTGGAATGCCTTATGGTTCGATAGTGACAGGGAAAATGGTGTCAGCTTTGAAAAGATTAGGATTTGATAAAGTGTTTGATACGGACTTTGCTGCTGATTTAACAATTATAGAAGAAGGCAATGAGCTTTTAAAGAGGATTAATGAAGGCGGCAAGCTTCCTATGATAACATCCTGCAGCCCTGGATGGATAAACTATTGTGAGAGGTATTATCCTGAATTTATAGATAATCTATCTACATGCAAATCACCTCATATGATGATGGGTGCTATAATCAAGAGCTATTTTGCTGAAAAAGAAGGAATAGATCCGAAAGATATATTTGTTGTATCAATTATGCCGTGTACAGCAAAGAAGTATGAAATAGACAGACCGCAAATGATGACAGATGGTATGAAGGACGTTGACGCTGTTTTAACTACAAGAGAATTAGCGCGTATGATAAAACAATCTGGAATAGACTTTGTCAATTTGCCTGATAGTGAATACGACAATCCGCTTGGCGAATCCTCTGGTGCTGGTGTAATATTTGGAGCAACAGGCGGCGTTATGGAAGCAGCATTAAGAACTGTTGCTGATATTGTTGAAGGTAAAGACATTGAGAATTTTGAGTACAAAGAAGTAAGAGGATTAGAAGGAATAAGAGAAGCAAATATAAATATTGGCGGAAAGGAAATAAAAGTGGCCATAGCAAATGGAACAGGAAATGCAAAAAAATTGTTAGATAAGATAAAAAATGGTGAAGCTGAATATCACTTTATAGAAGTTATGGGCTGCCCTGGTGGTTGTATAATGGGCGGTGGTCAGCCAATACACAATCCAAATGAAAAAGATTTGGTAAGAAACAAGAGATTGAATGCAATATATGAAGCAGATAAAGATTTGCCAATCAGAAAATCTCATAAAAATCCTATGATAACGAAACTGTATGAGGAATTTTTAATAAGCCCACTTGGTGAGAAATCTCATCACTTACTCCATACTAGTTACAGCAAGAAGGAATTATATCCCATGAATGATTAGACGATTGCGCCCCCAGCTGGGGGCTTTTTTTTACCATAAATAACATATTAAAAAAAGATTAGATTGTGTCGAAATACATTATATTTATGATATAATTAAAAGGAAAAGTTTTAAAACGACGTGAAATCAGAGAAAATAAATAAAAGGAGTGGGAAAATGAAGAGAAGCAAGGGACTTGGGACGCTGCTTTTTTTGCTGATTGTAGGTCTTCTTTTAGGCGGATTTGTTGGAGACTTCCTTGCTAAATATGTCCAAGTTTTTTCATACCAACAAAAAATAGGAATGAGTAGTCCAATAAATATCGACCTTAATTTTGTCAAAATATCCTTTATGTTGGCATTTAAGTTTAATCTAGGCACAGTGTTAGGTCTTATAATTGCTATATTTTCATATTACAAAGTGAAATAATTGTCATTATGAGAAAGGAAAGTAATTATATATGAAGATTGTTCTTGCATCAAATTCTCCTAGGCGACGCGAGATACTTTCAAACATTGGTCTTGACTTTGATGTGATACCTAGCAATATAGCAGAAGAAACTAAAGAGGAAGAACCAGAAAATATTGTTATGGATTTGTCGAGAAAAAAAGCATTATGCGTTGCTGAGAAATTGGATGATGATTCAATTGTTATAGGAGCAGATACAGTTGTTGTCATAGATGGCGAAATACTAGGCAAACCTAAGGATAAGGGTGAAGCATTTTCCATGCTTAGGAAGCTATCTGGAAGATGGCATAAGGTATATACTGGAGTCTCAGTGGTTTCACTAAGAAATCGCAAACTTATTAATGATTATGAATCGACCGATGTTTATATTAAAAATCTCAGCGATGACATGATCTTAAATTATATAGAAAAAGGTGAATGTTTAGATAAAGCAGGTTCATATGCAATACAAGGCTATGGGTCACTGATTGTAGAGAGAATTAATGGTGATTATTTCAATGTTGTTGGACTGCCTATATCGAAATTGTACGATATATTTTTAAATGAATTTAACATAAACCTGCTATAAGGGGGATAAGTGTGGGAGAGGAATCACGTATTACAATAAAAGATTTACCTGAGGATGATAGACCAAGAGAAAGATTAATTAAATATGGTCCTTCGGTATTGTCAAATGCTGAACTAATGGCTATAATTATAGGGACAGGAAATAGAGATGAGAGTGCGATAATGCTTTCACAAAGATTGCTTAGTGAAGGTAATGGTCTTAAATATCTTCTTGATACTGGGGTAGAAAGGCTTTCAGAAATCAAGGGAATTGGATTGGCGAAGGCTGCAAAAATAAAGGCAGCTATTGAGCTTGGTAGAAGATTGGCTCTTGCAGGGTACAGTGATGGTTACATTATAAAAAAGCCTGATGATGTCATAAGTTTACTGATGGATGAAATGCGATATCTAAATAAAGAATATTTTAAAGTGGTTATGCTGAATGTAAAAAACAAGGTGATTGCGGTTGACACTGTTTCAATAGGAAGTTTAAATACTTCTATAGTGCATCCAAGAGAAGTATTTAAAGCTGCTATCGAAAGATCCGCATCTTCTATAATCATGGTTCATAATCATCCAAGTGGTGATCCAACTCCCAGCAGAGAAGATATTGAAGTGTCAGATAGGATTTTTAAAAGTGGCAATTTGTTAGGAATCAAAGTTTTGGATCATATTATTATTGGTGATGGAATAGGTATAAGTTTGAAAGAAAAAGGTTATTATGATTTTGATAAATAAGGAAGGAGTTATAAATAGGATGAAAGGATTTTCTAGGGATATAGGTATTGATCTTGGAACTGCAACAACACTTGTTTATGTTCAAGGAAAGGGAATAGTTTTAAGGGAACCTTCTGTTGTAGCAATAAAAAATGATACACATACTGTATTGGCTGTAGGCGAAGAAGCTAAAAAGATGGTGGGAAGAACACCAGGGAATATAGTTGCTATAAGACCTATGAGAGACGGAGTTATAGCCGATTTTGATATAACGAAGATGATGCTGGATCATTTTATAGGTAAGGTGAATCCAAGAAAGGGACTATTTAGGCCTAGAGTAATAGTTGGAATTCCTTCTGGAGTTACAGAAGTCGAAAAAAGAGCAGTAATTGAAGCATCGTTTCAAGCAGGAGCAAAAGAAGCTCATACCGTAGAAGAACCAATGGCAGCAGCTATAGGTGCTGGTTTGCCTGTGGAAGAGCCAACTGGAAGCATGGTAGTTGATATAGGTGGCGGTACAACAGATGTAGCAATTATTTCTCTTGGTGGTATTGTAACAAGCAAATCATTAAGAGTCGGCGGAGATGAAATGGACGAAGCTATTATAAATTATATAAAGAGGGAATACAATTTGATGATAGGAGAAAGGACTGCTGAGGAAGTAAAGATTCAAATTGGATCGGCTTTTCCGAAGGCTAAAGAGGAAACTATGGATATAAGAGGAAGAGATTTAGTATCTGGACTTCCTAAAACATTAAAAATTACTTCCACCGAGATACTGGAAGCTTTGAAAGATCCAGTTTCAAGTATATTGGATGCTATTAAGTTGACACTTGAAAAAACACCGCCTGAGTTGGCAGCAGATATAATGGACAGAGGGATAATGCTTACTGGTGGTGGAGCACTATTAAGTGGTATTGATAGGCTCATAAGGCAAGAAACAGGTATGCCTATACAGATAGCAGATCAACCTTTAGATTGTGTTGCGTTAGGTACAGGTAAAATTTTAGAGGAAAGTTCTTTGTTTAAAAGGGTGCTGACCCCAACGAATAAGTTAAATTGAGAGGAGTGGGAAAGTGCCACGATTTCTCAAAAATAAGCAATTTATATTTGTGATTTTAATAGCCGTGGCACTTATATCCGCCATGGCATATACTTATGGTGGGGGACGCAATATAACACCTATGGAATCAGCTATAGGTAGCATTTTATCGCCTGTAGAAAAAGTTTTTTATTCACTAGGAAATAATGTATCTAACTTTTTTTCTTCCATAAAAGAGATTGGAACATTGAGAGCTAAAAATGCAGCTTTGGAAAAAGAGATTATTAAATTAAATAAAAACGACATAATGCTGCAAGAATACATTAATGAAAATAACAGACTAAGAGATATTTTGAATTTTAAAGATAATAATAAAAATATAACTACTCAACCTGCTAATATTGTAAGCAAAAATCCCGGTAATTGGTTTAATACATTTAATATAGATGTTGGATCAGATAAGGGGATAAAGCCAAAGATGGCTGTTTTAGATGAAAAAGGAAATATGGTTGGAATAGTAACAGACGTTGGGAAAAATTGGTCAAAAGTTCTGTCAATTATTGACGTAGATAGCTCTGTAAGTGCCATTGATGTTAGAACAAGGGACAATGGTATTATCCGAGGAGATTCCAATGGAAACCTAAATATGATATATATTCCAATCGATTCCAAGATAAGTAAAGGCGATATAATTACAACATCAGATATGAGCATGTTTCCAAGAGGGCTAATTATTGGTAGAGTAGAGAAAGTAGAAAAAGATGAGGGCTCGCTTTTAAAACAAGCAATCATAAAGCCTGAGGCAGACTTCGAGAGGCTTGAATTTGTACAAGTTGTGACAAACATGAAAACTACGGGAGATTAATTATATTAGTCTATGTACTTTGCGATGATTGACACAGAAACGATGGAGGTTAAAATGAGGAGCATATATAAATACCTGTTAATTATATTTGTTATAATACTTCAAGCTACATTATTTAGATATATTGCTATTTTAGGCGTTAAACCTGACGCCTTATTAATTTTGATTATTGCTTTTTCACTTTTAAACGGGCCAAACGAAGGTATTCTTTTGAGCTTGTTTGGAGGAATTCTTGTAGATGTGCTTTTTAATAACGCCATTGGCTTTGTAACTATTTCCCTTCTTTCCGTGGCTTATTTAACAGGGTTGCTGAGTAAAAATGTATTTAAAGAAAGTACATTTGTAGCATTTGTCTTTGTGTTTTTAGGAACAATTCTTTACAATCTAATAATGGTATTTTCTATGCTCCTTATGAAATATGACATCAATCCACCTTATTTATTTAATGTCATTATTGTGCAATCTGTCTACAATTCTTTTATAACTATTTTTGCTTATAGGTATATTGTGATGTTTAACAGCTATATAAATACAAAAAAATTTTTTTTTAAGATTTAAAGGTGGTCAAATTGAGTGAAGGTTTAAAAAAGAGATTCAATATATTTGGATGGGTAATAGCCATAATGCTTGTTACTCTTGTGGGCAGACTGGTATATTTGCAGCTTATAAAAGGTGATTATTATAAACAGCAGTCTTTAGGCAATGCTATAAGATCTATTACAATTACAGCTCCAAGAGGTGATATAGTTGATAGAAACGGTGTTAAACTTGCTACAAACAGGCCTAGCTATTCCATCGAGCTACTGCGAAGCGATGCCAAAAATGTCAATTTAAATGATGTCATTTTAAGATTATTAAATATCCTTAATAAAAACGGAATTAAGTATAAAGATGATTTGCCTATATTTCTAGACAATAAAAACATGCCCTATTTCAATTTTCAAAATCCAGATGAAAGCAATGTATCTCAAACAGTTTTAAAACAGCGTGAAGTACAATGGAAGAAGAACAATAATATACCTAAAAATGCTACAGCATATGAAACGTGGGAAATATTGATAAACAAATTTAAAATATCAAAAGAACTACCTCCACAAGATATAAGAGGTATAATGGCGATTCAGCAGTTGATGCTTGAACAGGGATATACCCAGTACAAGCCTGTAGAAATAGCGACAGATGCGAATCAACAGACAGTAGCCCAAATAGAAGAAAATCATCTAGATTTGCCAGGTGTAATTATAGATGTTAAACCTATAAGGCTTTATCCTTTTAAGACATTACTTTCCCAGACATTAGGATATATTGGACGTATGACAGCGGAAGAGTGGAAAAAGTACAGCAAAGAAGGTTATCAAATAACAGATTTAGTTGGGCATTACGGTTTGGAAAGTTATCTAGAAAAATATTTAAGAGGTACAGATGGAAAGCAGCAAGTGGAAGTAGATAACTATGGTAGATTAATAAAAAAATTGGATGAGGTTAGCCCGAAGCCAGGAAATACTGTGTATTTGACTATAGATGAAAAACTACAGCAAGTAGCGGAAGAATCACTAGAGAGAACTATGGAAAATATAAGAAAAACAAAAAGAGGTCCTCATGGTGAGTATTTACCAGCAAATATAGGAGCTGTCGTTGTTACAGACATAAATACTGGTGAAATTTTGGCACTTGCCAGTGTCCCGGGTTATGATCCTAATATTTTTGCATCAGGTAATCCTCCCAGCAGCATTGTAAATGAATTATTTAAAACTAGGAATGCAACTGTTGATCCGAGTCCAATTTTCAATTATGCTACACAAGGTGCCGCGCCGCCTGGTTCTACATTTAAGATGGTAACTGCACTGGCTGCTCTAGAGTCTGGAGTCACGACAGTAAATGAGAGATACGTCGATACCGGCATATATGCTCCTACAGGACAAGAAAACTGGCTGTATGGCGAATATGGAAGGACGCAAGGTGCTGTAAATGTGTCAGATGCCATAAAATACTCAACAGATACCTATTTCTATGAGATGGGGAGAAGGATGGGGATCGATAAGATCGATGAATATGCCCATATGTTAGGCCTTGACCAAAAGACAGGGATAGAGTTATATGAAACAACAGGAACAATATCCAGCAAGAAGTTTAAAAGGGATTATAATTTATCAATATTAAAATCAATGGTTAAGTCTGAATCAAATCCAGAAGGCAAAATAACTCAAGAACAGTATGATAAAATAGTAAGTTTGATTGATAAAGGTAATTTTAGCGATTATTCTACGTTTTTAGAGCTAAAAAAAATGGGCATAACTGATTCAAAGTTGCAGATGACTATATGGCAGTTGATGGATGCGACTAAGTGGACATTAGTTGATACGACAAATGCGTCTATAGGACAGGGTAGCAATCAATTTACGCCTATAGAAATTGCAAGTTATTTATCGACGCTTTTAAATGGTGGAACAAGATATAGATTGCATTTGGTTGATAAAATAATTTCTCCAGATGGAAAAATAGTAAAAGATGAAAAGCCCGATGTATTGGATAAAATAAATATACCTCAGAAATACCTAGATGCTATAAAATTAGGAATGAAAGGTGCAACAGAAGAAGGTGGTACTGCCAGTGCAGCATTTCAAGGCTTTCCAATACCTGTTGGTGGTAAGACAGGCACTGCGGAAGTAGGATCTCATGGCACGAAAGTCATGCAGAATTATGCGTGGTTTGTGGGATTTGCTCCGTATGACAAACCACAAATATTGGTTACAGCACTGATATATCAAGGCGGTTCTGGTGCTTATACTGCCCAAGTAGGAAGAGATATTATGGACGCTTATTTTGGATTTACCAATTCAAACAATAAGACTCAGACAAGTAGTCAACAAAGCAAAACTACTAATAATCATTAATTATTATTAAGATTTGTATCATTGTTGTATGAGAGGATTTTTTGTCCTCTTTTGTTTTTTTTAGAAGGAAAAATCTAAGTTATGGAGAATATTATAAGTAAGACTATATTGGGAGGGCAAAAAATGTTAAATGACTATGTAAAAATCCATGGCTCAAAAGATGGATTGGTAATTATCGCCAGCGATGTTTCTGATATAGATGTTTTAAGGGAAAAAATAATTAATAGAATAGAACGTTCACTAACATTTTTTAAAGGTGCACAACTTACAGTAAAAGTTCGCAATTTAAATGTAGATGAGAAAAGTTTGGATCAGTTGAAAGAGCTTATTTTGGAGAATTATGGAGTGAATGTTAGATTTAAAAAGATTCAGGATAGGCACCTAAAAAATGTGACAGGTGAAAATGCAATTTTTGATGGACTTGATGAGGGAATGACCAAATTTTACAATGGAACTGTAAGATCAGGTCAAGTTGTAAAATATTACGGGAATCTTGTCGTTCTAGGTGACGTAAATCCTGGCGGTATTGTACAAGCATCTGGAAATATTGTTATAATGGGGACTTTAAGGGGAATTGCTCATGCAGGTATATCTGGGAATATCGATTCTATAATTGCGGCATCTAAGATTAATGCCATGCAGCTTCGAATTTCTAACATAATTTCACGTTCACCCGATAATGATATTGAGGCTGTATATCCCGAAATTGCTTTAGTCAAAAAAAATAAGATAATAGTTAAACCACTTTACTTATATGGAAAAATATAGTAAAATAAACAATTAGAAGAAATTCGAGAATGGAGTGAAAATGTATGAGTGAAGTTATAGTCATAACATCTGGTAAAGGCGGAGTTGGAAAAACCACAACTACAGCAAATATAGGTACATATTTGTCAATGAAAGGATTTAAAACGGCATTGGTAGATACTGATATAGGTTTGAGAAATCTTGACGTAGTTATGGGGTTGGAAAATAGAATAGTTTACGACCTAGTTGATGTGGTAGAGGGACAGTGCCGTCTGAAGCAAGCTTTAATAAAAGATAAGAGATTTGATGGACTTTACCTTTTACCGGCTGCTCAAACAAGAGATAAAACTGCCGTAAATCCGGAACAGATGCGGGCAATTACTGATGAATTAAGACAGGATTTTGATTATATATTGATAGATTGCCCTGCAGGAATCGAACAAGGCTTTAAAAATGCCATAGCAGGTGCTGATAAGGCTTTGGTGGTTACGACGCCAGAAGTATCTGCAGTGAGAGATGCCGATAGAATAATAGGGCTTTTGGAAGCATCGGATGTACGGGATCACATGCTTATTATAAACAGGATAAAGATGGATATGGTAAAAAGAGGAGACATGATGAATATTGACGATATAATGGATATACTGGCTATAGATTTGCTTGGTGTTATTCCAGATGATGAAAATATAGTCATTTCTACAAATAAAGGTGAACCGATTGTTGCAGATGATAAATCATTAGCTGGACAGGCATATAGAAACTTGACACAGAGATTGATAGGCGAGGATGTCCCGCTTATAAATCTTGATATTAATTACGGTATTTTGGACAGGTTGAAAAATTTGTTTAAAATTTCTTCGAGTCGGTAGTGCCGGGAGGTGTAATAAATGGACTTGTTTAAATCTTTTGGTGGGAAAAGCAATAGTAAAAATGTTGCAAAAGAGAGATTGCAATTATTGCTTGTTCATGACAGAGCAGACGTATCTCCAAAATTTTTAGAGTTGATGAAAGGCGAAATAATGAATGTGATCTCTAATTACGTTGAAATCGACGAAGATGGTTTGAATGTAGAAATAACCAAAGAAAAAAAGACAGATGATACATTTGTACCAGCATTACACGCCAATATTCCTATAAAGAAAATGAAGAAAAATATCAGATAACCGGTTAAAGCCGGTTATTTTATCTTTTAAAATTTCATATATTGTAAAAATTTAAGCTTCTATAAGATATAGTGAAATGCTGTGTTGTATGATATAATACTAAATGTAATGATGATATATAATATTGTTTTAGAAGGGAACTAGTAGATTAATGTTTAACAAAAAGTTATGGAAGAATTTTGATTTTGGTTTGTTTATTACGGTTTTATTCATATGTGCATTTAGCGTTGTCGTCATATCAAGTGCATCACATGCAGTAGAAACGGGATCGTACAAAAATGTAATAGTTCAACTTATAGCAGTTTTGTTTGGAATAGTTTTTCTGTTTTTTATAACATTGTTTGACTATAATCAGATTGCTAGGCTTTCAAAGATAATTTACGTTTTAAATATTTTAATTCTTATTTCTGTTCTTTTCATAGGGAAGGTAAGCAATGGCGCTCAAAGCTGGATTCACATAGGACCAATTGATGTGCAGCCATCTGAGTTTTCAAAAATTGCCCTTATATTAACACTTGCTAATCTTTTTAATGAAATGGGGGAAATAAAGAGTTTTAAAGATTTGGTCGGTCCCTTGATTCATGTTGGTATACCATTTGTAATTGTAATGCTGCAGCCGGATCTGGGAACAGCTTTAGTTTTTTTAGCAATCTTTATTGGAATGCTTTTTATATCAGGTGTAAGGCCAAAAATTTTTGCAGGATTAATTGCAATGGGTCTGGCGATGCTTCCTATGGCATATAAGATATTGAAACCATATCAAAGAAATAGGCTTTTATCGTTTATAAACCCGAACCTTGATCCAATGGGTTCTGGTTATCACGTAATACAGTCTAAAATTGCAATTGGCTCTGGAATGTTTTGGGGAAAAGGGCTTTACAACGGCAGCCAGACACAACTTTATTATTTGCCTGAAGCATGGACAGATTTTATTTTCTCTGTTGTTGGTGAAGAATTGGGATTTATCGGTGCAACGGCATTAATAATTCTTTATGCGTATATGTTGTATAGATGCTGGAAGATAGCTGTTATGGCTAAGGATAAATATGGATATTTAATAGCCGTTGGAATAATATCGATGTTTACATTCCACATATTTGAAAACATTGGAATGACTGTTGGAATAATGCCTATTACAGGTATACCATTGCCTTTTATGAGCTACGGAGGCAGTTCAATGGTAGCTAACATGATTGCACTTGGATTGTTATTAAATGTAGGTATGCGAAGGCAAAAGATTAATTTTTAAACTTAATGAGAGAGGATGGTTAATTTGAATATTGCATTAATTGCACATGATATGAAGAAATCTTTGATGATAGATTTTGCAATAGCGTATAAAGACATTTTAAAAAAGTGCAATATATACGCTACAGGGGCTACAGGCCAATTGGTTGAGGAAGCTACAGGGATTAAAGTTAACAAGTTTTTGCCTGGGCCAATGGGTGGTGACCAACAAATTGGCGCTATGATTGCAGAAGATAAGATGGATTTAGTCATATTCTTAAGAGATCCATTAACTGCACAGCCCCATGAACCTGATATATTGGCTTTGTTAAGGGTATGCGATGTTCATTCAATACCGCTTGCTACAAATTTAGCTACTGCTGAGGTGCTGATTAAAGGACTTGATGCTGGACTTTTAGAATGGAGAAATGCCGTTAAATAAAAATATCATAAACTTCCTTCAGATGTAATATAAATATAGAAAGAAGGAGGTTTATCAAATGAAACCCAACAAATGGCAATCCGTTAATTATTCTAAAAATCGTTTAAATAATTTAAAGAAGTATTTTGGCATGTTTGAAAACCAGTTGATAGTGTGTTTTTTGCTTTTAGGTGTTGCGATGCTTTTTAAGGCTATTAATGTTCCGATGACGAATAAAGCAATGGCAGAAGTAAAATCTGTACTAAATTACAATTCAAATTATGAAAATACTAAAAAGGGACTTAAACTAGTTATGAGCAAGATACCATCATTGAAAAATGATGTTGTAAAAGTATTTTCGAATAAAACCGAAGATGTGAAGGATACAGTCACGCAAAATGCTAATACGAAAATGATAAAGCCAATTAGTGGTGATATTGTATCTGTATTCGGGACAAAAGTTGATCCAAATTCAGGAAAAGAGATAAAAAATGATGGCATTGATATAAGTGTTACCAACAATGAGCCAGTAGAAGCTGTATTAGATGGAGAAGTTATGATAGCTGATAATTCTAATCCCGATTGGGGTAAGGTAGTTGTAATAAGGCATAATGGCGATGTTCGTTCTGTTTATGCGTATCTATCTGAAATAGACGTAAAAGTTGGTGATAAAGTATTACAGGGCCAGATAATAGGAAGGATAGGAAGCGACAAGAATAAAAGCACCGCTCTGCATTTTGAAATATGGGAAAACGGGAAACCTGTAGATCCAGAGTCAAAGATAAATTTTAATGTTGTAAAAAGTGATGTGCAAAATGAAAATTGATGATCTTAAATTAAAGATAAACCCATTTACGTGGGTTTTTATATTGCTACTCATTATTACAGGTTTTTATATTGAGCTGATAAACATTATTTTGACTGTTGCAATTCATGAGATAAGCCACTACTACGTTGCCAAAAAGCTAAATGTGAACATGATACAAGTTGAAATATTCCCTTTTGGTGGAGCTGCAATTTTTGAAAGCGAAATTTTTATACGGCCTGATTTGGAGATTGTTATTGCATTGGCAGGTCCTTTGTCTAATCTTGTCTTTATTATGATATTGGTAATTTTAAGTGAAGTAACAAGCATTTCTTTTGACTACCTCATTAAAATAAATGTTTTAATGTGTGCATTTAATCTTTTACCAGGTGTTCCTCTCGATGGTGGCAGAGCTTTAAAGGCTATTTTATCCAGTTTTATAGGTATCACGAGAGCCAATAATGTAGCAGTTAAATTTTCTTATGTGATATCATTTTTGCTTATTTACAGTGGTATACTTATGATTATTAATGGCAATAAAAATTATGTACTTATAATTACTGCTATATTTCTCATCATTTCTGCAAAAAAAGAAAGAATGTTGTCTGCATATTTTAATCTAAGAGATTTGGCTTATAAAAAAGAAGAATTTTACAAGAAAGGTTGTATGAATGTAAAACAAATAGCAGTTCTTGAAAACCAGAAGTTAATAAAGATAATCAATTGTTTTTTGCCATTAAAATATCATATAATAGTTGTGTTGGATAAAAATTTAAGAGAGAAAAAAAGACTTACTGAGACTGAACTTTTCGATTTTGCAGTCAGTAATGGACTATATTTATCGATAGGTGATATCTTAAATAAGCTGAAATAGGAGGTAACAATGTTAGATATTAAAAGCAAGTTAGATAATTTATTGATGAGAGTGAATAAACCTGCCCGTTATACAGGCGGTGAAATAAATTCTGTAATTAAAGATGCAAATAGTGTTGACATCCGGTTTGCCTTTGCATTTCCTGACGTTTACGAAGTCGGAATGTCGCATTTGGGATTGAAAATACTTTATCATCTAATGAACGATAGAGATGATACATATTGCGAGAGGGTATTTGCTCCATGGGTAGATATGGAAAACCTAATGCGAGAAAATGACATACCGCTTTTTTCACTTGAAACTAAAACACCTCTTAATATGTTTGACATTATAGGATTTACGCTGCAATACGAATTAAGCTACACAAACATATTAAACATGTTAGATTTATCTAAAATTCCAGTGAGAAGCAAGGATAGACATGGCTATCCATTAATCATAGCTGGAGGTCCTTGTGCATACAATCCTGCTCCCCTTTCTGATGTTGTGGATTTATTTGTCATAGGGGATGGAGAAGAAATTATCAATGAACTTTTAGATTTAGTCAAGGTTTGTAAAAAAGATGGAACACCAAAAGAAGTGCTTTTAAGGCGTGCATCTAAAATTCAAGGTGTATATATTCCATCGTTTTACAGGGAAGTGTACAATTGTGATAATACTATTCGTACTATAGAGCCATTAAATGAAGATGTGCCTGCTAAAGTAAAAAAGCGCGTAGTAAAAGATTTGGATAAAACGTATCATCCAGATAGACAGATTGTGCCGTTTATAAATACAGTGCACGACAGAATCATATTGGAAGTTTTTAGAGGTTGCACAAGAGGATGTAGATTTTGTCAGGCTGGAATGATTTACAGGCCTGTAAGGGAAAGGTCAAAAAAAACTTTACTGGAGTTGGCTGACAAATTAATAAAATCAACCGGATATGAGGAGATTTCTTTGACTTCCTTAAGCACATGTGACTATTCAGAAATAGAAAGTTTGATTTTTGACTTAATTGAAAAGTATAAAGATAGAGGTGTCGGAGTTGCATTGCCGTCTACGAGGATTGATGCCTTCTCTGTAAATTTACTTAATGAGATACAGAAAGTAAGGAAAACAGGGCTTACACTTGCACCAGAGGCTGGCACGCAAAGACTGAGAGATGTGATAAATAAAGGTGTTACTGAAAAGGACTTGATAAATTCTACGAGAGAAGCCTTTAAAGCAGGATGGAGGAGTGTAAAGCTGTATTTTATGCTGGGGCTTCCTACGGAGACGATGGAAGATGTAAAGGGGATATCAGATCTTGCCCATTTAGTAGCTGATGTATATAAAGAGGTGAATGGCAACACAAAGGGACTTAAAATAACAGTAAGTACTTCAACTTTTGTTCCAAAGCCATTTACTCCTTTTCAATGGTGTCATCAAGATGATATGAATACAATAATTAAAAAGCAGAATTATCTTAAAGAGCTACTAAGAGGAAAGATTTTTCACTACAATTGGCATGAGCCGAAGGTGAGCTTTTTAGAAGCTGTAATTTCTAAAGGCGATAGAAAAGTAGGACAAGCATTGATTAAGGCATGGGAAAGTGGATGTAAGTTTGATGGATGGGATGAATATTTTAAATTTGAGAATTGGCTTAAAGCTTTTGAAAGTGTAGGAATCGATCCAAGATTCTACGCTTATAAAGAAAGAGATTTCAAGGAGATATTCCCATGGGATGTGATTGATGCTGGTGTTAAAAAAGATTATCTTGTAAGAGAATACAAAAACGCTTTGGATGGAAGACTTACAAATGACTGCAGGTTATATTGTACAGGCTGTGGAATAAAAGATCTTGATGAAGGAGTTGTATGCTTTGAAACTGAGAAGTAAATTTGAAAAAGATGGTGATTTAAAGTTTATCTCTCATTTAGATCTCATGAGGGCGTTTGAAAGAGCTATGAGAAGAGCTCAAATAAAGTTTTCGCTTTCAAAAGGCTTTAATCCACATCCGCTGTTGTCTTTTGGACCGGCATTGATGATGGGTGCAACGACTCACGGCGATTATTTTGATGTAGTTTTAGAAGATGAAATAGATCCCGAGAAATTTAAAGATGATATGAATAGAACGCTTCCAAATGGATTAAAAATAATAGATTGCTATAGAGTTGATGATAAGGACTTGCTGTCAGATAGAGTTGTGGAGGGTGAATATACAATAAATATTGATTTGCTAGACTATGAAAAAGACATAGGAGATATTATTGAAAGATTTTTAAATAGAGATGAAATATTAGCAGAAAAGGATACAAAAAATGGTAAAAAGATGATTGATTTAAAAAAATACATTGAGGACTTTAAAATATTAGGTATCCACGATAGTAAAATGAATTTATATCTACGGTTAAAGATTTCTGAAGGTTCACCGACTCCGGTTCATGTTTTAAAAGCTGTTGACGACTTTGGTGGACATATGTTGGACTTAGAAAAAATGAAAATAGACAGAAAAAACCTTATATTAAATTGAGGTGAAGTATTTGAAACGGATTTTATTTGATATAAGTAATAAATTTGATCAAGTAGCGTATTTAGAAGATGGTACATTGGTTGAGTATCATGTAGAATATTCTGATAATAGAAGTATAGTGGGAAATATTTACAAAGGAAAAGTCAAAAACACCATAAAAGGAATGCAAAGTGCCTTTATAGATATAGGTATAGGTAAGAATGCATATTTATTTATAAGTGATGTAAATAAAAAGGGTAAAGCTGATGAAAATTGCTCAATTACAAAGCTCATAAAACCTGGTCAAGATATAATTGTTCAGGTATCAAAAGATTCTATAGGGCTTAAAAACCCAAAAGTCACAACAAATATATCTCTTCCTGGAAAATATGTTGTTTTGTTGCCTGAAACAGATTATATTGGGATTTCACACCGAATTGAGGATGAAAAAAAGCGTTTAGAATTATTAAATATAGCCAAAAGTATAGCCAAAAGGGTTAAACCAGATAATTTGGGTATTATCATTAGGACAGCAGCACAATATGTAAATGAGGTTGAGTTCGAAAAAGACATTTTGGATTTATGCTATTTGTACGATGAGATAATTAAAAAATATAAATACGCCAACTCACCTGAATTAATATACGAAGAAGAGAATTTTATTGTAAAATATATAAGAGATTTGTCATCATTTATGGTTGATGAAATTGTGATTAATGATGTGGAGCAGTATGAGAAAACTTTGGATTATATAAAAAAGCAGGGACAAAATATATCTATAAAATATGAAGAAGGAGACTTAATAAGCTTATATGGTATTGAAAAGCAAGTTGAAAGGCTTTTAGGCAAGAAAGTATGGCTCAAAAGTGGTGGTTTTATAATAATTGATAAAACTGAAGCATTGACTGTTATAGACGTAAATACAGGAAAATATGTAGGGAAATCTTCACTTCAGGAGACAATATTAAAGACAAATATAGAGGCGGCTAAAGAAATAGCACTTCAATTAAGATTAAGGGATATTGGCGGTATTATAGTTATAGATTTTATTGATATGGACAATGAAAGTGACAGACAGAAACTTTTAAGCGTTTTTGAGGAATCTTTAAAAAGCGATAGATCGAAATGTAGTGTTCTGGGATTTACCCATTTAGGATTGGTTGAAATGACGCGGAAAAGAGTAAGATCAAATGTAAGTGAGTATTTGCAGGATAAGTGTGAGTGCTGCAAAGGTACAGGATATGTTATGTCAAACAATATGCTTGTGCTTAAAATTAAGCGGACGATTGAAAGAATTTTGAGAAATACTAACACAAAAAAAATTAAAATAACTTCAAATAGAAGAATATTAAATTTAATTAGCCAAAATGATTTAAAGAAAAGCTACAAGGAAAAATTTGGAGCAGAAATAAATACAGTTTTAAATGATAAGCTTGACATAGATGAATTTCTGGTGGACTACGAATTATGATTGACAATTATTTATTATTATGCTAGAATACACTTTGTAGCCGCTCGGAACGGGTTTTTTAATGCTTCCATTGGAAATACCTTTGGAAGTACCTTGATTTCGGCGAGACTGGTAAAGAGGAGGTGCCCTAATGTACGCAATTATAGAAACAGGTGGCAAACAGTACAGGGTTCAAGAAGGCGATATTCTCGAAGTTGAGAAACTTGACTGTGAAGCTGGCAGTGTGTATTCCTTTGATAAGGTGTTGGCTGTAGCAAAGGACGATGGAACTGTAGACTTTGGCAAACCATATCTTAAAGATGCAAGGGTTGATGCAAAAGTTCTTGAACATGGAAAAGGCGAAAAAATCATAGTTTTTAAATATAAGCCAAAGAAGAATGAAAGAAAGAAGCGGGGACATCGTCAGCCATTTACGAGAATTCAGATTGAAAAGATTATGTAAATAAAATGATTAGGGTTAATATATTTAGAGATGTTGACGATAAAGTACAAAAATTCGAAATCAAAGGACATGCTGGTTATGATGTCTACGACAGAGATATAGTATGCGCCGGCGTTACTGCAGTGGCACAGACGGCTGTCCTTGGCTTAGAATCACTAAAGACAGTATCCATTAAAAAGAAAATAAATGATGGATATATGTATGTTGAGATAGAAAATTATGGTACGGATGATGACAGCATTAGGTTATGTGCTATTATTGATACAATGATTTTAGGGCTTAAAGATATTGAGAAAGATTATCCTGCGTATGTAAAAGTATTTGATAGGAGGTGTAATTGATGAAGCTACAGTTATTTGCTCATAAAAAAGGTATGGGAAGCACCCGCAATGGTCGTGACAGCGAGTCAAAGCGGCTCGGAGTAAAAAGAGCAGATGGCCAGTTTGTATTAGCGGGAAATATACTTGTAAGGCAAAGAGGCACAAAGATACATCCTGGAGTTAACGTGGGTAGAGGTAAAGATGATACATTGTTTGCACTAATTGATGGATATGTTGCTTTTGAGAGAAAAGGAAAAGACAAAAAACAGGTAAGTGTATATGAAAAAAGAAAGGAAGTCCTGGCGTAAGCCGGGATTTTTCTTTTTTATACAAAGTTGTGTGGTATAATATATATAAATTATTTATTTGTCTTGGGAGTGATACAAATGACAAAAAATGATGAAAAATATTTAATAGAATACATAAATCTAAAGAGGCATGAATATATAAATGATCTTCAAGTTTTGCTGGGGTATGCTCAGCTTGGGAAAACGGATAAGATTTTTGAGTATATTCAGAAAGTTATTGATAAATGCAATGATGAGCGTACTGTATTCAATAGCGATATGGATAGTATTATGAAATACATTAAAAATAAGATTGAAGATAAATAATTTAAAGTAGGTGATGGTGTGTTTATAGATAGTGCAAAAATTTACATAAAGTCAGGAAATGGTGGCAATGGTGTTATTTCATTTAGAAGGGAAAAATATGTGGCGTACGGTGGACCAGATGGGGGTGACGGTGGTAAAGGTGGCGATGTGATATTTATTACAGACCCCAATATGTCGACATTGATGGATTTTAAATATAAAAGAAAATATGTAGCGCCTAGTGGTGAAAATGGAAGCGGCAATAATAAGTACGGTAAAGATGCAGATGATCTATACATAAAAGTGCCTGTTGGCACACAAATAATTAGAGATGATACAAACGAGTTAATTGCTGATCTTACGAAACCTGGTCAGAAAGCTATTGTTTTGAGGGGTGGCAAAGGCGGAAGAGGTAATGCAAAATTTGCTTCAGCAACATTAAAGACTCCTAGATTTGCAGAAAGTGGTGAAGAAGGAAAGGAACTTTATGTTCGCTTAGAATTAAAGCTATTGGCTGATGTTGGACTTGTTGGTTTTCCAAATGCAGGTAAATCAACTTTGCTGGCAGCTTGTACTAATGCTAGACCAAAGATAGCAAACTATCCTTTTACTACTTTATATCCAAATCTAGGTGTAGTTTATCATAAAGGGAAATCTTTTGTCATGGCTGATATACCCGGCCTTATTGAAGGTGCTCATAGAGGAGAAGGGCTTGGATATGACTTTTTGAAGCACATAGAGAGGACGAAATTGATACTGCATATTATTGACGTGTCGAATCCGTTATCAGATCCTATAGATGATTTTAAAAAAATCAATGAAGAGATGTACTTGTACAATGATAAGCTAAAAGAAATACCTCAGATAGTTGCATTGAATAAAATAGATGCATTAGATGCATCATCAATTGATTTAGACGATATAAGCGCAAAAATTCAAAGTTTTGGGTACGATGTTTTAAAAATATCTGCAATAACTGGTATAGGTATTGAAAATTTGCTTGACAAGACTATTGAAATCCTTGATAAGTTTAAACTAGATGTTGAAGAAAATACAGAAGATGTTATTATTTATAATATGCCAAAAGAAGAGGAAACCGTAGATATAGATATTAAAAATGGTGTATATTATTTAAGCGGTTCTAAAATTGATAGATTATTGAAAAGAGTTAATCTACAAGATGAAAACTCTTTGAGGTATTTTGAAATGATATTAAAAAAATCTGGAGTAATAGATATGCTGAAGGAAAGAGGTTTTAAAGATGGTGATACCATAAACGTGAGAAATTTTGAGTTTGAGTATTACGAATAATCAAAATATCCATAAAATTTGTTGAATGTTGTCAGTAAGTGCTTATTATTGTATAATTACGTATATAGTAAGCTGATTAATTGAATTTTAAGTGGAGGATTTATTTAGATGGCAAATAGTTTTATTAGGCTTGGCATTATGGGTGGCACGTTTGATCCAATACATTTTGGACATCTTGTAACAGCAGAGGCTGTTAGGGCTCAATTTAATCTTGATAGAGTAATATTTGTTCCATCAGGTAATCCACCTCATAAAGTCAAAAGAAATATTACAGATAAGCATATAAGATACTTAATGACGATTCTTGCTACTGTTACAAATCCATATTTTGAAGTATCTGCTATTGAAATAGAGAGGGAAGGATATACCTATACAATTGATACTTTAAAAGAGTTTAAAAAGATATATGGAGAAAATACGCAGATATTCTTTATAACTGGTGCAGATGCAATACTTGAAATTTTGACTTGGAAAAATGCTGAAGAACTTTTGCAAATGTGCAATTTTGTTGCAGCAACAAGACCTGGATATGCTGGTGATAGTATCAGTGAAAAGATAGATTACATTAAAAAAGTTTATAATAAAGACATATTTCAAGTAACTGTTCCATCATTGGCTATATCATCGACAGATATACGCAATCGTGTATATGAAGGTAGACCTATAAAATACTTGCTTCCTGAATCTGTAGAAAGGTACATTGAAAAAGCTGGGCTTTATAAAAGAAGGTGATACCATGAATCTTAAATTTTATATTGATGAATTGAAAAAAGTATTAAATGAAGAAAGATTTAAACATTCCCTAGGCGTAATGGAGGCAGCGGAAAAATTAGCTATAAAATATAATGCAGATATTGAAAAAGCAAAAGTAGCAGGTCTTCTTCATGATTGCGCAAAAAATCTCAGCGATGAAGAACTTATTTCATTAGCTAATAAATACAACATTCAATTAGATGATGTTTTGTTAAGGTCACCATCTTTGTTGCATGGACCTGTTGGAGGATACCTTATCGGAGATTGTTTTGGAATACATGATGAAGAAATAAAACGAGCTGTAATGCTGCATACAACGGGAGATAAAGACATGACAGTATTAGATAAAATAATATTTTTAGCAGACTACATTGAACCCAATAGAAATTTTGAAGGAGTAGAGAATTTGAGAAAAGCATCATCGAGCGATCTTGATGGAGCTGTCATAATGGCACTAGACCAGACTATAAACTATGTCATTAAGAAGCATCAACTATTGTATATAAAAACAGTGATTGCTCGTAATGATATGATTATTAAAACAAATTCAATATTGCAAAATATAGATTTTTGAGTTCGGAGGTATTACATTGGATAAAGATAGTGCTGAATTAACATTAAAGATTTTAAAAATACTGGATGATAAAAAAGCATTGGAAATAAAAGCTCTCTATGTGGGAGAATTAACCACAGTAGCTGATTACTTTGTGATAGCTAGTGGTACATCAACTACTCATGTTAAATCATTGTGCGATGAGGTGTTAGAAAGGCTGGCGGAAGAAGGTGTTACGGTAAACCATATTGAAGGGTATAATTCAGCTACATGGATTTTGATGGATTACGGCAGCATTGTTGTGCATATTTTTACAAAGGATGATAGAAACTTCTACTCTTTGGAAAGACTTTGGGGTGATGCTAAGGAAATTGTTCTTGACAACGTAATATTTGATTAGTATAATATCTTTAATATAAACCTCCAAGGCCTGCACAAGAAGGCAGGGAGGTTTTTTTCGTAATTTTATATTCAATAAAATATTTAATGTTTAAATTAGTTTAATTTATATTTTGAAGTTTTAGGGGGGATAAAAGTGCCTACAAAAGTGCATCCGATTTTAAAAAACATGTTACCTATTGTAGATAGTATTGCAAAAACATTTGGGAAAAATTGTGAAGTTGTTCTCTATGATTTTTCAAATTTACAAAGTTCTGTAATTGCAGTTGGTAATGGACATATAACAGGTAGAGAGGTTGGAAATCCTATACCAGAGGTAATTTTGAAATCACTAAAGGCCAATAAAACTGAAAATGAAGTTAATTTTAAAACGAAGGGTAAAGATGGTAAAATACTCAAGTCTACTATTGTGTACATCAAAGACGATACTGGTAAACCTATAGGCTGTTTATGCATAAATATTGATATTTCTGAATATATAATGGTTAAGAATACGTTGGATGACCTTTGTGAAATTAATGATGGTGGGGAAACACCTGTAGAGCCGTACGGAGGAAGCGTAAATGACGTTTTAGAGAATATTGTAAATACAACCATAGAGAACTATGGAAAACCAGTTAATTTTATGTCAAAAGAAGAGAAGGTTAATATGGTAAAAATGTTAGACGCTAAAGGTACATTTTTAATTAGAGGTGCAATAGATTACGTCGCAAAAATATTGTGCGTATCCAGATATACTATATACAATTATCTTGATGAAATAAGAGTAGGCGATGATCTAAGTAAATACTGATGTTAATGTAATTATTGAAAAAATTTTTCGTAGGAATGTGCTGTGTTGCATTCCTATAATATTTTATTGCTATTTTCATGTATATATAATATATTCTATATTAAGAAGTATATTGTAATTAAAGGTGGCGTATATTTTGAATATTGTATCTATAGAAAAGTGTGATTCCTACTCCGCGGATGAAATAAGAAAAGCTATAGAAAGGTCTTATAAAAATCTTGGTGGTTTAGAAAAGTACATAAAAAAAGGCGATAAGGTCTTTTTAAAGGCAAATTTGTTGAAGAAAAACAAACCTGATGATGCCGTGACAACACATCCAGCAATAGTTGAAGCTGTTGCCAGTACTATAAAAGATATGGGGGCTATTCCTATTATTGGTGATAGTCCTGCAGGACCATTCAGTGAGAGGGCTTTAAGATCAATCTACGAAACAACAGGTATGATAGATGTTGCAAAAAGGACTGGTGCTGAACTGAATTACAATACTGAAGAGATAGTGGTTAAAATATCTGATGGGAAACTTATTAAACAAGCGACTTTTATGAAAGCACTTATGGAATGCGATTCAATTATATCACTACCAAAATTGAAAACACACGGTATGACAGTATATACAGGAGCAGTTAAAAATCAATTCGGTGCCATACCAGGACTTGTGAAGGCTGGGTATCATCTGTCAATGCCTGATGTAAAAGACTTTTCAGACATGCTGATTGACATCAATGTCTTTTTAAAGCCGGTTTTATCGATTATGGATGCTGTCATTGCTATGGAAGGGAACGGACCATCGGCGGGTAAACCAAAAAAAGTAGGACTAATTATATCATCTAACGATGTTTTTTCACTTGACACAGTGGCAACGTTGATAATCGGACTAAATCACGAAGACGCACCGACGGTTTTTATGGCACAAAGAAGAGGGCTTGGACGTTTTGAAGATATAAAAATAATTGGAATGAATATTGATGATGCTAAAGTCAGTAACTTTGATATACCTACTTTGAGAGGGTTTAGTGTCACTGAAAAAATACCACCATTTTTAATGAAGTATTTAGATAAGCATGTAAAGCCGTATCCAATTTTTGATTATGATGTATGCAAAAGTTGTGGAATATGCGTATCTAATTGCCCTCCTAAAGCATTAAAAATGATAGATAAAAAACCTATTGTTGACCTTAAAACGTGCATAAGATGTTTTTGCTGCCAGGAATTATGTCCTCATAAAGCAGTAAGCATAAAAAAACCACATATTGCAAAATTATTTTACAGATAAAAAAAGGGGTATGCCCTTTTTATTTTATAAATATGAATCTGTTTTTTGCTCTTTTTCTTCGCCAAAGTACAACCGAAACTAAAATTGCAAATAACCCCAATATCAATTCAATATATGATCTTATCGTACCATAATCTTTTATTATTGTAGTTCTGTTGCTATTGTAATAGGTTCCTAAGTAATTTTTGTAGACTGATTCATCTGCAACAAGCTGCACACTGCCAATACTTTTGCCATCAAAAGTGAAATCGATTTTGCCCAATACAGTACCTTTCTTAATAGGTGCTTTAATATTATTATCTAATGTTATGCTTGATTTAATGTCGTTTTCTTCACCTTTGGGTACAGCGTAATAGAAAGAATCTTTTGCTATTAGAGGCAATTTAAATTTCACTTTTCCAACATCTGCATATGTTACAATAGAATCTTTCTCAAGAGGATTGACTAATGTATAATTGTTAAACCCGTAATTAAGCAATTTTATTGTATCTGACCATATGTTAGTTCCCACATCTCCCATTATGACAGATATTAGCCTATGACCATTTCTTGTAGCAGAACCGACAAAAACTTGATTTGCAGCTATAGTGTAACCTGTCTTTACGCCATCTGCTCCATCATAGTGGAAACTTGTAGGTTTTATAAGTCTGTTGCTAATCCATAAATCTCTCGGTTTGCCAAACTTATTAGTAGGTGGTATCTGATAATGTATCGTGCTTACAATTTTTCTAAGTGTCGCATTTCCCATTGCATATCGCGCAATTAATGCCATATCATATGGTGTCGAATAGTGATTATTATTTGGCAATCCATTAGGGTTGACAAAATGACTGTCATTTGCTCCTATCTCTTTTGCCTTTTTATTCATCATATCAGCAAATGCCTGTACATTGCCACCAATATGATCGGCAACTGCAATTGCAGCGTCATTGGCAGATTCAAGAAGCATTGCATAAAGCAGTTGTTCCAACGTAAGCTTTTCTCCTGGAACTAAGTAAATAGAATTACCATCGATATTTTTAACATCGTCGTTTACAGTTACTACATCGTTTAGTTTTCCTTTTTCTATAGCTATGATTGCAGTTAAGATTTTTGTTGTGCTTGCAGGATACATCTTTTGATGCATATTCTTATCGTAAAGCACCTGTCCTGTAGTGAAATCCATTAATACTGCGGTCGGACCTACTATCTGAGGTGGACTTTCAATTGCATACACATGAGGAATAAAACTTATTAAAATTATAAATGCCATAATAAAAGTAAAAGATTTTTTCATGCTTTTGCCTCCACTTTGCGCTTATAATTTTAGTATAACAAAAAAATATAAAATTTAAAAAGGAATTTATATAAAAATGTAGAAATATTTATATAAATAATTATCGGTGAGAGGTGAAACATGTTTAAATTAACTAAAAACCAACAGTATGGAATAATTATATTGCTTGTTGTAGTACTTTTTACAACAGGATATTTTATTTTTGAAAAAAATAAAAACAATGACAGCAACATTGATATAAGTTTAAAAAGCACTGATTCGGTCTTAAATGCAGATAATACAAATGAAATGGTAAGCAATGAAAAGCCCAAAGAAATAAAAGTCTATGTGACAGGACTTGTTAAATCACCTGGTGTATATACAATGAAAGATGGTGACAGGGTTGATGATGCTATAAAGCTTGCAGGTGGTGCTTTGGAAGGTGCAGATCTTTCCAACATAAATTTGGCCGAGAAAGTGAAAGATGAGCAAATGATAAAGGTACCAAAAATTGGAGAAAATAATAATTCCACAGGAGGAATCGGTGATGTTGAAAAAGCTGATGGCAAGATAAACATAAATAAGGCTACAAAGGAAGAGCTTGATACATTGCCGGGGATCGGTGAAGTCACTGCACAGCGTATAATCGACTTTAGAGAACAACATGGGAATTTTCAAAAAATAGAAGATATTATGAACGTTTCGAGGATTGGTCCAAAATTATTTGAGCAAATAAAAGACAAGATAACAGTAGATTAAAAATGTAAATTTGTTCCATATAGAACATTATGGAGAGAAATTATGAAGAAATATATATCGATAATACTAGTTTTTTGCTTAATAGTTTCCGAAATCACGATAGTTTATTCTGACCCTGCATCTGACTTAAAAAATGCCCAGTTGGAAGAGCAAAAAATTGTTCTCGAATTGTTTAATTTAGACATGGAAAAAGCCAGATCATTAAGGCTTCTTGACCAAATTAATATGGAAATCATCAATACTAATGAGAAAATCGATTCTATGGAAAGAGAAATATCCAGCTTAAATCAAGATATTGTAAAAGAAAGAAATAACGTAAAAAGTTGGTTCAGATTCTTATATATGAATGGAACAAATACCATCTTATCGCTCCTATTAATGTCAAATAATGCATCAGAGCTTTTGCATAGGTTAATATACATAGACATAATTACTAATTATTTTTACAGTAAATTAGATCACATAAACTATCTTTTGAAGAATAAAAAATCTGAAGAAGAAGCATTAAACAATCAGCGCAATGATCTAAAAAAGAAACTGGATGAACAAAAAAATTTGGTATTTAAGATTGAACAGTTAGAATCTAGCAAAAGAGCAATGCTAGTCAATATTAAAAGGCAAATTGGTGATTATCAGAAAATATTAAGCTTAAGTGAGTCGTTGGAAACTAGTATACCATCTCTTGACTTTTTGCTAAATAATATTTCTAAACTGCCTTGGGATAGTTTACAGCCTGACAACATAAACATCCAGTTTGATGCTGTGTCAGCTTCTTTCAGCGACGTATCGATAAGCAATATGATTGATAATTATGATGTCATGCTGAAAAATGTTAAAATTGCATTCGATGATAGTGGCTTTACATTAATTGATGGAGACAATTATACTTTAAAAGGTATCTTTAAAGTAGATGGAGGCAAAATAAATTTTAATATTGAATCAATTACTATTAAAAGTGTGGAAATAACTGGAGAATATTTAAATAATCTCATTAAAAATTATAAAACTGTTTTGAATTTTGAAAGCCCATTGAAGTCATATAAATTAGATGGTGTTGAAACGACAAATGGAGAAGTGAAATTTACATTGATAAGGCGGTAATTATTTAGTGATAGCACAAAAAAATATTAAGATAAAAATTCATGTGATGGTGAATTTTTCTTTTGCGCTGATTAATATGGTAAAATAGTAATAGATTTTAAGTTAGGAGGATTAATAATGAAGGAAATAGTTTTAGCTGGAGGGTGTTTTTGGGGTGTTCAAGCTTATTTTGACACTATAGATGGTGTTGCTGAAACCAAAGTTGGCTATGCAAATGGAAACAAAGAAAATCCAACATATGAAGAGGTCTGCACAAATACAACAGGCTTTGCAGAAGCTTGTTATGTAAGGTACGATGAAAACATAATATCCCTGGAAGATTTATTAAGAAATTATTGGAAGATTATAAATCCAACACTTAAAAACAGACAAGGTAACGATATAGGAACACAGTACCGGACAGGCATTTACTATATTGATAGTGATGATGCTGACATCATAATCAAATCGAGAGATGAAGAACAGAAAAAATATGATAAACCAATAGTGACTGAAATTGAGCCATTAAAGAACTTTTATGATGCTGAGGAATACCATCAGAAATACCTTGAGAAAAATCCTAATGGCTATTGCCACATTCCAAGAGAGCTTTTTAAAAAATAATTAAATATTGGGGCTCTATATTTAAAATAAGCCCCTTTTAATGTTTAGTTAGATTTTCCACTTTTAATTGAGTGAGCTATTCTAGAGCAGGCGGCTGCTACTATTGCGGCAACCAAATCATCTATGAATGTATTGCATCTTTCATCTTTATGTTCATTCAAGATTCCTATTATGCCAAGTTTGACCTTGTCTAAATAACCAAAATTTGTAAGTCCTATTGAACCGTATATATTAGTAATACTTAATGCTAATATTTCATCAATACCATAAAGTGGCTCATCTCTTTTAAGGATTGAAAGCAAAGGTTCTTCAAGCATATTTTTTTCTGCCAGTTTATCAAGGGTTATACCTGTTAAAACAGCATTTTGAACTTCTCTTTTATCTAGCACAGAATTTAAGCTTTCGATACATTCTTCTCTTGTTAAATCATAATATTTCTTTTGAAGCTCTAAGACAAGATCTGCCATATCTTCAATAGTAACTCCTCGTTCTTTAAGCAAATTTACTATTATATCCTTCATGACGCACCTCCTAACATTAAAAATTCGGTATGTAACCATATAATATGACGAATTGTTGAAAAATATTATATATTACAGTATAATCTAAATTAGTTTAAAATCCAATAGACAGTTGAAAGGGATGTTTATATGAGGGATGTTAGAGTAAGGTTTGCACCAAGCCCTACAGGCAATTTACATATTGGCGGTGCAAGGACTGCGCTATTTAATTGGCTTTTTGCAAGGCATAATAATGGCAAAATGATTTTAAGAGTTGATGATACAGATTTAGAGCGTTCAACAGGAGATTCAATGAAGGCCATAATAGATGGGCTGAAATGGCTGGGAATTGATTGGGATGAAGGACCTATATACCAATCCAAAAGGTTAGATTTATATAAGAATTATGCGGATAAGTTAGTAAAAGAGGATAAAGCCTATTATTGTTTTTGTACAAAAGAGGAACTTGACGAAATGAGAAAAGAAGCGCAAAAAACAGGTAAACCTCCTATGTACTCCGGAAAATGTCGAAATTTACCGGCAGATGAAGTGAAAAAATATATGGATGAAGGCAAGAAATATGTTGTAAGGCTTAAGGTGCCGAAAGAAGGGAAAACGACCGTACATGACATAATAAGAGGCGATGTTGAATTTGACAATTCAACGTTTGATGATTTTATTATAATGAAATCGGATAATATGCCAACTTATAACTTTGCAACTGTAATTGATGACTATGATCTTAAGATAAGCCACATAATAAGAGGAGAAGAGCATCTATCGAATACGCCTAAACAGATTCTTATATATGATGCACTAGGATTTGAGAAACCAAGTTTTGCGCATGTTTCTATGATATTAGCACCTGATAGAAGCAAACTCAGCAAAAGGCATGGTGCTACATCTGTACAGGAGTTTAGAGATTTAGGTTATCTTCCGGAGGCAATCATAAATTATATCACGTTACTTGGATGGATTCCCTCTGACGGTGAAGAAGTATTTAGTACAGAGAAGAGCATAAGTGAATTTACATTAGATAGAGTATCTAAAAATCCCGCAATATATGATACGAAGAAACTTACCTGGTTAAATGGTATTTATATAAGGGACTGCGATATTGATAGATTGACAAAAGAAGTCATACCGTTTTTGATTAATAAAGGATTAATAGGCGATAACTATGATTACGATTATATTAAAAAGGTTGTAAGTGCTGTAAGAGAGAGAGAGAAAACTTTAAATGAAATCGCTGAGGCAATGTCTTACTATTTTAATGATGAATTTGATTATGATGAAAAGGGTGTAAAAAAATATTTTGAAAAAGATGGTGTTGATAATATACTTAAAGAAGCCATTGAAGTATTAGACAAAGTAGATGATTTTAATTTAGTTGAGACTGAGAAAGCATACCGAGATTTAATAGAAAAATTGGATATAAAAAGCGGAGATTTGTTTCATCCAACTAGGCTTGCTATATCGGGAAGAACATTTGGCCCGGGCTTATTTGATATAATGGAGCTATTAGGCAAGAAAAAGACGATTGAAAGGATAAAAAAAGCTATAAAGTACATTGAAAATATTAAAGGTAAATAAGAGGACATTTCGTTCTCTTATTTTTTTAAAGTTTAAATATAATTTTTATGGTAAACTTTTTACGATATTAATTCAGCAATTTAAAAGGAGGCCATCTTATGGGAAAACTATATTTGGCATATGGAAGCAATATGAACTTTATGCAAATGTTGAGAAGGTGCCCTAAAGCAAAATTAATTGGTCCTGCAATCCTTAAAAACTGGAAACTTATATTTAGGGGTAAAGATAAAAATGCCTTTGCTACTATTGAGCCATCAGATAATAGTGAAGTTCCGGCTATTTTATGGGAAATAGAAAAGACAGACGAAGATGCTTTAGACAAATATGAAGATTATCCGATTCTTTATCATAAAGAAATTGTAGAAGCTATATGTGAAAATAAGCCAATAAAAGCAATGGTTTATATAATGAACCCTGGAAATGATATAGGAAGACCTAGTAAGAGATATTACAATATTATAAAACAAGGTTATATAGACGCAGGGTTTGATATTGAGCTGCTTAGATCTTAAAAAATTAACATAAACGTAACATGTACTTAATATCAACATAACATTTCTCTTGTAATATCCTGACTTTTGCAGCAAAGAAGGATAAAAAAAGTCCTTAACACCTTTAAAATAAAGGGTTTTGTACTTTTTGATTTTGCCCAAAAGTTGTAGTGAAAATTAACTTTTTTCGTTTCTCCCAAAATTTTTTTAATCTCTCCAAGTGTCATAAACTTTTTACTAAAATCTATCTTTAACTCTTTGCCTATGCCTTTAAGTACATCATTGTAAAAATCAAAAACATAATAGTTTTCTTTAATTTGACTGCATGATGCCTTGTTTAGGCATTCAAGTATTTCTGTTACCAAATATTTGCCTTTCAATCTATATTCTAATATCCTTACAATTACAAGAGCTATAAAGCATATCAAAAAGTGAGCGCCTATATGCTCCTTCAATGACAAATAAACAGATTTACTTTCAAAATCACTTTTCGTTACTTTCAAAGACTTCTATATCTTCCAAAGCCCACAATACATGCCAATTATTTTTTCAGGTGTATCTTTGTGCTCACTGGTAACTATGGCATAATAACCATCAAATTTCTCTTCTTCACGTAATTTTTCTTCATCAAAAATCAAATGCTGACGCACACTCTCAGATATTTTCCATGTATCAGCATTAAAAACAAGATTCTTTACATATTTAGCCGCACCATGTGATATAGATTTATTGTACTTCCCAGGATTTTTAATCATATCCATTGCTTTAGCTATTGAAGCAGTACGATCCATCCTGGCCTTTGATGCATATTCAGGGCTATAGAAAATAATTTGTCTCTCATCTACCAGCTTTGCTTAGAGTTGCATAGCCAAAATTCTTACGAGCATTGTAATTTAAATCCATAGATTCATCTAAAGCAAATTGGAGATTAACAGAAAGTTTTTCTCATTTTTTTTCATTCAACATTTATGTTAGAGACACTTTTATTATAATGTCTAATTTGACTATTCGATAGGATAGTATTATAATTATATAATGAATGTCATAAATTTAACAAATAGGAGGTTATAAAGATGTGGGAAACAAAAATAAACCCTAGTAAAGTTTTTGAGCTACGCTGTAAAAATACGACTTATTTTGGAATAGGTAGCATACAAAAAATAAAAGATATTTTAGAGGTTCTCAAAAATAAAGGTATTGATAATGTTATTTTTATAACAGGAAAGGGTTCTTATAAAGCCAGCGGTGCTTGGGATGTTGTGAAACCTATACTGGATGAGCTTGATTTAAAATATTCACTTTATGATAGGGTTGGTCCTAATCCTACTGTTGACATGATTGATGAGGCAACAAAAATTGGACGCGAATCTGGAGCAAAAGCAGTTGTGGGAATTGGTGGTGGCAGTCCTATAGATACTGCTAAAAGTGTAGCTGTACTTTTAAAGTATACTGATAAAAATGCAAGAGAACTTTATGAGCAGAAATTTATACCTGAAGAGGCTGTTCCTATCATAGCTATAAATCTTACTCACGGTACTGGCACGGAAGTAGACAGATTTGCAGTAGCCACAATACCAGAAAAAAATTATAAACCGGCTATTGCTTATGATTGTCTGTATCCTATGTATGCAATAGATGATCCTGCACTTATGACTAAACTTGATAAAAAGCAGACAATAGCAGTAACTGTAGATGCATTAAACCATATTACAGAAGCTGCTACAACACTTGCTGCATCCCCGTATAGCATTCTTACTGCAAAAGAGACAGTAAGATTGATAGTTCGCTATCTTCCTGCTGCTGTGAATGATCCTTTAAATCTTGTAGCAAGGTATTATTTGCTGTATGCCTCTGCTTTGGCTGGTATTTCTTTTGACAATGGTCTTTTGCACCTTACTCATGCTTTAGAGCATCCTTTGAGTGCTGTAAAACCTGAGATAGCTCATGGCCTTGGACTTGGAGCAATATTACCTGCAGTGATAAAAGCAATTTATCCTGCTACAGCAGAAATTTTGGCTGATGTATATAGCCCTATGGTGCCTGGCTTGAAGGGTTTGCCTTCTGAAGCAGAATATGTATCTCAAAAAGTTGAAGAATGGCTCTTTAATGTTGGATGTACTCAAAAGCTATCAGATTTTGGATTTACAAAAGAAGATATTCCGACTTTAGTTAATCTTGCGAAAACAACACCTTCTCTAGATGGGTTGCTCTCTATAGCACCGATAGAGGCTACAGAGTCTGTTATTGAAAAGATTTATGTGGAATCCCTTTAAAAATTAAAAAGTGAGTTTGAATATTACTGATATTTAATTTAGAGGATAGACTAACTATTGCTTTTGTCGATAAAGTTTAAAAAAATTTACAAAGTATTTGACAATAACTATGTAAATATATAATATATCATTAAATAAAAGAATTATGTCTGGTGTACAACCAGACATAATTTTGTTACACTATATTATGGAGGTGTTAAAAACACAATGAATGAGATTTTAGAGAAGAAACAATTAAATCCGACTGTAAAACTGATGGTTATAAATTCTCCTTTAATGGCAAAAAAGGCCAAACCAGGTCAATTTGTCATTGTGAGAGTCGATGAAAAAGGTGAACGCATTCCTTTGACTATTGCTGATTACGATAATGAAAAGGGTACTGTTACAATAATATTTCAGGAAGTCGGTATGAGTACTAAGAAATTAGGTACATTAGATGTTGGAGATAAATTGCATGATTTTGTAGGGCCATTGGGAACACCTGTAGAGTTTTCAAAAGATACAAAAAGAGTATTAGCAATTGGCGGCGGAGTAGGAGTTGCACCACTTTACCCTAAAGTAAAAATGCTTAATAAAAATGGCGTATCAATAGATAGCATAATCGGAGGAAGAAGTGCGGAGTACGTCATACTTGAAGATGAAATGAGAGCTGTAAGCGACAATCTCTATATAACAACAGATGACGGAAGCAAAGGACGCAAAGGCTTTGTTACTGATGTGCTAAAAGAATTAATAGAAAAGGGCAACAAATACGACGAAGTAATAGCGATAGGACCATTGATAATGATGAAGATGGTATGCAACATAACCAGAGAATACAACATACCTACAATGGTCAGTATGAATCCTATCATGATAGATGGAACAGGAATGTGTGGAGGATGTAGAGTCACAGTTGATGGCGAAACAAAATTTGCCTGCGTAGATGGACCTGCTTTTGACGGGTTTAAAGTAGACTTTGATGAGGCGATGAGGCGTCAGAACATGTACAAAGACATGGAGAAAAAAGCGTTAGAAAAATATGAGCATGAATGCAAGTTAGGGGGCATCTTAAATGGCTAATATGTCGCTAAAAAAAGTACAAATGCCTGAACAGGATCCAAATGTACGAAACAAAAATTTCAAAGAAGTTGCACTGGGGTATGAAGAAAATATGGCTGTTGAAGAAGCAGAAAGGTGCATTCAATGCAAAAATCAGCCATGTGTCAGCGGCTGTCCTGTGCATGTTCAGATACCAGATTTCATAAAGCAGATAGCAAACAGAAACTTTGAAGGAGCATATCAAAAGATAAAAGAGACAAACAATTTACCTGCCATATGTGGAAGAGTATGTCCGCAGGAAAGCCAGTGCGAATCAGTATGTACAAGAGGCAAAAAAGGAGAACCTGTAGCCATAGGAAGGCTTGAAAGATTTGCAGCAGATTGGCATATGAGGAACAAAGAAGACAAAGTAGAAGCACTTAAAAAAAATGGCAGGAAAGTTGCAGTAATAGGCTCAGGACCTGCAGGACTATCATGTGCTGGCGATCTAGCTAAGATGGGATATGACACAACAATCTTTGAGGCATTTCATACACCCGGTGGAGTTTTAATGTACGGCATCCCTGAATTTAGACTTCCTAAGGAGATAGTTCAGAAAGAGATAGACTCATTAAAAAAATTAGGAGTAAAAATAGAGACAAACATGGTTATAGGCAAAATACTGACAATTGATGATCTATTTGAGATGGGATATGAAGCAGTGTTCATAGGAACAGGTGCAGGACTACCTAAATTCATGGGTATACCGGGAGAAAATCTAAATGGCGTATACTCAGCAAATGAATTTTTGACGAGGATAAATCTCATGAAGGCTTATGACTTTCCTAATCACCCTACACCTGTCAAAGTAGGCAAGAAGGTTGCCGTAGTTGGTGGTGGAAATGTAGCAATGGATGCAGCAAGATCTGCAAAGCGTATGGGAGCAGACGAAGTGTATATTGTATATAGAAGGTCGGAAGAAGAAATGCCGGCAAGGCTTGAGGAAATACACCATGCAAAAGAAGAAGGAATCATATTTAAGCTATTAACAAATCCTGTGAGAGTAATTGGAGACGAAAGTGGCAATGTAAAAGGAATCGAATGTGTGAACATGGTTTTAGGTGAGCCTGACCAATCAGGAAGGAGAAGACCTATAGAAGAAAAAGGTTCAGAGCACGTAATAGAAGTAGACACGGTAATCATAGCTATAGGTCAAAGTCCAAATCCGCTTATAACATCCACGACTGAGGGACTCGAGAAACAAAAATGGGGTGGAATAATAGTCAATGAAGATACGCTTGAAACAAGCCGCAAAGGTGTATTTGCAGGTGGTGATGCTGTGACAGGCGCAGCAACAGTAATACTCGCGATGGGTGCCGGTAAAAAAGCAGCAGCATCGATACACAAATTTCTTAGTGAAAAGTGATTTATAGTTATAAAGCACCTCTTACTGCATTATGTATAGTTAAGTGCAATAAAAGGTGCTTTTTGCTTTAAAAGGTTTATTTTAACAGTATATAAAGACATAAAAAACATCGCCTTTTAAAAAGCGATGTTTTTCATTAGAAGTAGCCTTAAGGGGAGTCGAACCCCTGTCTTCGCCGTGAGAGGGCGATGTCCTAGGCCACTAGACGATAAGGCCATATAATTGGCTGCCGAACTAGGATTCGAACCTAGACTAGATGATCCAGAGTCACCGGTGCTACCGTTACACCATTCGGCATCAACTGACAGAAGTTATTATAGCACGGCTTTTTATTTTTGACAAGAGGTTTTTTTAATTTTTTTTGTTCGTCTGCTTATGTCTATTTGACAAAAAAAGCTTATTTTCATTTGAGAGATTAATAAGATCTCAACCAGAGACAAAATTTGAAATGGTTTTGTTGTAGATAGATTTCTCAAATGTTGTTCGTTCATTATCAAGCCCTGTGGATAGATTATATTCAAACTTTGTATTTGGATATAACTGTGGCTTTAACGTATTGGGTTTAGTACCATCCACATCAACCTTTAGCAGATTTTTAAACCAAATATCTAGGGAAGACTTCACCCAATCTGCTATATGGGATATGAACTTGTATATTGGGGTAAAATGATGATTATTTAAAATTCAGTTGTCCGTATTGGGATTTCTTCTTGCGTATAGGGTAGGATGGGATATAAGTTTAGGTGCAATAGTTTCAGACGTATCTGTTACACTATTATTAATTCCTATAGGTGTCATATTTTTTAAGAAAATATTCCAATAGCAAATTTGATCGGTATATTGTTTTGCATTATTGGATTAATATTAATTAACCTGAATTATTAAATGAAAAATTTGAGAGAAATTATTTTTCAAAATTTATCGAAAAGTACTTGCTATTTACATTATGAAATTGAGGTAATGTTTCCGCAAAACACTTTGAAATATTACATCTATTATTGCTGTTCCTGCAAGTCCACTTCCACCTAGTATCAAAATATTGTGCATAATAATTATAGTGTTTACATATAGTCATAAATGCTATATAATATGCATTGAAGTATATACTGTATACATAAAAAGGGGGGAAACAATAATGGCACATATTATAACAGATGAATGCATTAGCTGTGGTGCCTGTGCTGCAGAATGCCCTGTAGAAGCTATTCACGAAGGTACTGGCAAATATGAGGTAGATGCTGATACATGCATTGATTGTGGCGCATGTGAGGCTGTATGCCCAACAGGAGCTGTAAAAGCTGAATAAAATAAACAAAAAGTCCCTAAAGGGACTTTTTGTTTAAATTGACTTTAAATTGACTTTAAAATTTTAAAGTGGTATAATCTACAATAACATATTTAGAGAAATTAGGAGGAGTCAATATGCCTGTAGTATATCTTAATGGCGAGTTTGTAGATAGGGAAAAAGCAGCCATTTCTGTTTTTGACCATGGCTTCCTTTATGGTGATGGTGTTTTTGAAGGAATCAGAACATATGATGGTGTTATTTTTAAACTTGATGATCACTTAAAGAGGCTTTACAATATGGCAAAAGCGCTTCTTCTGGATATCCCTTTAAGCAAAGAGGAAATGGCTGAGAAAATTTGTGAGACAGTAAGGCGCAACAATTTAAAGGATGCATACATAAGGCTTGTTGTATCAAGAGGAAAAGGCGATTTAGGTCTGGATCCTTATAAATGTTCTGAGCCGACAGTCGTAATAATTGCGGATGAAATTTCTTTATATCCAGAAGAAATGTATCAAAATGGACTAAAAATAATTACATCCACATATAGACGAAATTCAATTCAGACTTTAGATCCGCAAATAAAGTCTTTGAATTATTTAAATAATATTCTAGCAAAAATCGAAGCAGTTAAAGCAGGTTACCCTGAGGCGCTTTTATTGAATTTAGAGGGTTATGTTGTGGAATGTACAGGAGACAATGTATTTATAGTATCGGATGGCGTTTTGTATACGCCGCCATCTGCTGCGGGAGCGCTTGGAGGCATAACAAGGGCCACTGTAATTGACATAGCAAAAAAATTAGGAATACCATTTGAAGAAAAGTATTTTACGCTCTTTAATGTATATACAGCGGATGAATGCTTCTTAACTGGTACTGCTGCAGAAGCTATTCCTGTAACTGAAGTTGACAATAGAGTAATTGGAAATGGGAAGCCTGGAGAAATTACGAAAAAAATCATTGAAGAATTCAAGAAAGTAAGAACTTTGTACGGAACAAAAGTATATTAAAGAAAACGCATGGTTTGACCATGCGTTTTAAGTTGTTAGGAGGTTAAACGATGGAGAGAATGTACTATTATGACAGTTATAAAAGATCTTTTACTGCTAACGTTATTGATGCAAGTTTTGTAAATGGATATTATGAAATAATTCTTGATGAAACATACTTTTATCCTGAAGGCGGTGGACAACCTGCAGATACTGGAACTATAGATGGAATAAAAGTTGAGAATGTCATTTTAAAAAATAATAAAGTCATTCATATGTTAAAAGAAATTCCTAAAAATAAAAGTGTAATTTGTGAAATAGATTGGGAAAAAAGATTTGACAATATGCAGCAACATAGCGGCCAGCATCTTTTATCAGCAGTATTTTATAAATTATATAATGCAGAAACGGAAAGTTTTAGCATAGGAGATGATTGTTCTCATATAACATTGACGAACAACAATCTTAGTAAAAGTGAACTTGCAGAAGCTGAAGAGGAAGCAAATAAGATAATATATTCAAATTTGCCAATTTCGACATATTTTGTAGACAATGAAGAGTTAATTAAATTGCCTTTAAGAAAGAAACCAAAGGTTAATGAAAATATTAGGATTGTAGAGATTAAAGATATAGACTATTCACCTTGTGGAGGTACACATGTAAAAAGTTTAGGTGAAATAGGATTAATAAAAATTAGAAATTATGAGAAATCAAAAAAAGGTATCAGAATAGAATTTTTATGCGGTCTCAGAGCCATTAAAGATTATAATGTCAAGAATAATTGTATTAATACGTTAATATCATTATTATCTGTAAAAGAAGATGAAATTTTAGATAAAGTGAATAAATTATTTTTAGAAAATAAGGAATTAAAAAAGGAATTAAACATGATGAAAGAAAATATACTTTTATATGAGGCAGAAAAATTAATTGGTGAATCAGTTGATTTAAAAAAATATAAATTGGTAACAAAAACTTTTATTGACAGAGATTTGAAAGAATTAAGGAATTTATCTCAAATTGTCACAAAAGAAAAAGGGATTATTTGTATTTTATGTAGCATTTCAGAAAGTGCTAATATAGTTATATCAAGATCTGAGGATGTTAATATAAACATAAATTCGTTTTTTAATTCAATATTAGATATAATCGATGGTAATGGCGGGGGAAATCAAAAAATATGTCAAGGCAGTGGAAAGATAGAAAATATAGATAAAGCATTAGAGAAAGCTATTAACATCATATCAAACTACTGAAAAAATTTTAACTAATAAGCAGGAAAATAATAACATTTATAGAATATATAACAATAATTAGAATATTCTATAGGGGTTGAATTAAAATGGAAAAAAGAGAAATATCATCAGTGGAGTTTTTGATAGAAAAAATAAAGCAAAAAATTTCAAATGACGACATATTAGGAAACATCTTAAATGGAGAAATATTGACAATTAGAGATGGAAGTGAAGATTGGGAGATTGAATGCGGGAGAAATATAGTAGATATATATAAGAAATTGTCAAAATTAGTGGAAAAAATTAGATAAAATTTCTACTTTAGCCTATTGAATTTTTTGGTTCCTAATGATAAAATTGTATATGCGATTTTTAGAAAAGGGGAACTAATGATGTACAATAAAATATCTATATTAGAAGAACAGATAAGCAATTTACGAGATGAACTTGATGACTTGATAAAGCAGGAAGAAGTAAAATATGATATAGTGCTTGATTTGAGTCGAAAACTGGATGATTTAATCGTATTATATGTGACGACTAAAGCAAAAAAATATTTATCAAATGGTGATATTGTGCAATAAATATGTTATAATTATACCTAAAGGGGAGTAACTCTTCGTTAATCAGTCGTCAATACGGTGAAAACACCCGGCTGGTTAAGCAAATTTGCGAGTGAGACCTTTATTTTGTGGAATAATACAAAATAAAGGTCTTTATTTATATTTCTTTATTTATATTATACTAAAATTAGGAGGAATACGATGAAGGAAAATTGGATTCTTGATATTGATGAAGTTTCAAGTAATTTAAAGACAGATGTAAATAATGGGCTTTCGACAGAAGAAGCTAAAAAGAGACTAGAAAAATACGGCCCTAACAATTTAAGTGAAAAAAATAAAAGAACCGTCCTTTCAATGTTATTGGATCAATTTAAAGATTATATGGTAATTATTTTAATAATTGCTTCTATAGTTTCGCTTTTTCTAGGTGAGATTACAGATGCAGTAATAATTTTGTTTATCATTTTGTTGAATGCCTTCTTAGGAATGATACAAGAAAATAATGCCGAAAAATCTCTTGAATCTCTCAAAAAATTGTCTGCACCGGTATCTCGAGTATTAAGAGATGGTAAAGTTATAGAGATAGAATCACAGTATCTCGTTCCTGGTGATGTGGTGTTTCTAGAAGCTGGAAACTTTGTACCAGCAGATGGCAGAATTATAGAATCTGCAAATTTGAAAATTGATGAATCTGCTCTCACTGGTGAATCAATTGCATCAGAAAAAATAGCAGGTAAATTATCGGATAAAAATTTGAATATCGGTGATAGAATTAATATGGTTTATATGGGGACAATTGTAACATACGGTAGAGGATTGTTTGTAGTGACAGAGACTGGTATGGATACTGAGATGGGTAAAATTGCAAAAATGTTGGACAATGAAGATAAAGTAAAGACACCACTTCAGATTAAATTAGAGCAGTTAGGAAAATATCTTGGTACAGGAGCTCTAATTATATGTGCGATTATATTTATAATCGGAGTAATGGAAAAAAGGCCTGTATTTGATATGTTTATGACATCAGTAAGTCTTGCTGTTGCTGCTATTCCTGAAGGATTACCTGCCATAGTGACAATTACTTTAGCTTTAGGCGTTCAAAAGATGATTAAGAGAAACGCTATAATAAGAAAACTTCCTGCAGTAGAGACATTAGGAAGTGCCAATGTCATATGCTCTGATAAAACAGGTACTTTAACACAAAATAAAATGACTGTTGTCAAGGTTTATACTGATTTTAAAGAGTTAGATTTAAATGATCAATATGACAATAGAGCTGATTTTTTATTAGAATGTTCAACTCTTTGTACTGATGCATTTATAGATGATAAAGGTAAAAGTTTTGGAGACCCAACTGAAGTTGCGATAGTATCTGTTTTTGAAAAGAATCTTTCGAAAAAATCGGATTTGGAAAATAAATATCCTAGAGTATCAGAAATCCCTTTTGATTCTGACAGAAAGATGATGACGACGATTCATAAAGCCCATGGCAATAATTACAAAGTCATAACAAAAGGCGCCTTTGACAATGTTATAGAAAGATGCAAATACATATTAAAAGACGGCAAAATAGAGAATTTGACTGATGATGATAAATCAAAGATTAAACTAGAAAATGAGAAGATGGGAAATAACGCATTAAGGGTTTTGGCAATATCTTATAAAAATACTGATGATATCCCTGAAAGGCTAAGCAGTGATTATGTAGAGAAAGATTTGATATTTATTGGGTTACTAGGGATGATAGATCCGCCTAGAGAAGAAGTCAAAGACTCTGTTAAGATCTGCAAAATGGCAGGAATTAAGCCTGTTATGATAACAGGTGACCACAAAATTACTGCTATGGCTATTGCAAAAAAATTGGGGATTTTAAATAAGGGTGATATGGCTGTAACTGGTAGAGAATTAGAAGCGATGACTGATGATGAATTGTATAAAAAAGTAAAAGATATATCTGTGTATGCCAGAGTTTCCCCTGAACATAAGATGAGGATTGTTAAAGCATGGCAGAGGAATAATGCAGTTGTAGCCATGACTGGTGATGGTGTAAATGATGCACCAGCATTAAAGCAGGCAGACATAGGTGCTGCAATGGGAATAACAGGCACTGATGTAGCAAAAGATTCTGCAGATATGGTATTGACTGACGATAATTTTGCGACAATAGTTGCTGCGATAGAGGAAGGAAGGACTATATATGAAAATATAAAAAAGTCTATTCATTACCTTTTATCATGCAATATAGGCGAAATACTTGTTCTTTTAATTGCTACATTAGCAGGTATGCCAATGCCGCTTAAACCAATCCATATTTTATGGGTAAATCTTGTGACAGATAGTCTACCAGCGCTAGCGCTAGGTGTTGAGCCGGCTGATAAAGACATCATGACCAAAAAACCAAGGCCTAAAAATGAAAACATCTTTGCTGATGGACTCATGTTTAGAATACCCATTGAAGGTATAATGATAGGATTAGTGTCTTTTATAGCATTTTTATTTGGGTTAAGAGAAAATCTTACTAATGCAAGAACTATGGCATTTGCTGTTTTAACTTTTTCACAGCTTTCTCAAGCGATGAATGCAAGATCCAACAAATCCATATTTAAAGTTGGCTTACTTAAAAATAAATACATGGTATTGGCTTTAGCTGTTTCTATATTCCTTCAACTTGTGGTTATATTGACTCCTCTTAATGCTATATTTGACATAAAAAATATAAACATATACGATTGGGATATTATAGTTTTATTATCTCTTTCGCCTATTATAATTATGGAGATAGTAAAGGCTTTATTCTTCAAGACAAAATAAAATATTAAAACCAACCTTATCTGATATGCCACATATGAGTAAACAGCTTGTTATTTTTACTGTCTACTATACGGGCATATCAGCTAATAAGGTGGTTTTTACGTTACAATATGTGGATATAAAACAGCAGAGATAACTTGTATTACTACTGTTGCTAATATCAGTATTAACCAATCAAAACTAGCTCCTGAAATGCTGCCGTTTATAAGGTATCCTCGCAAAAGTTCAACAACATAACTCAGTGGATTTATTTTAGCTATGATTTGTAGCCAATGAGGCATTATTTGCATTGGATAGATGGCGTTGCTTGCAAAAAATAATGGCATTGTAATAACCTGGCCAATTCCCATAAACCTTTCTCTGCTTTTGACTATAGCAGCCAAAGCCATAGATAGAGAGGAAAAGAATGCAGCACCAAGTATTATGGTAAATATACTCATGATTATGTTTAGCAAACTCCACTTGATATTTAGGCCAAGCAAATATGATAAAAATAATATTATGATTACTTGACTTATAGCCCTTACTCCTGCACCAAATGCTTTACCTGTAACAAAAGCTGCTCTTGGGACTGGCATTGCTATAAGCTTTTGAAGTATGCCTTGATCTTTATCCCATATTATGCTTAAACCGTAAAATATCGATATAAACATCATAGATTGGGCCAAGATGCCAGGTGCCATAAACGTTTGATAATTTACATTTCCTGTAGGTATTGCACGTATTCTGGAAAATGCCTGACCAAATATTAGAAGCCAAAGAACTGGTTGAACTGCTCTTGTAAGCAATTCTGTAGGATCATGCCTTAGCTTCCTAACTTCCATCTCTGCTATAGTGAATGAATTGAATATATAGTCAAGAATAATTTTCAGCGGCGATTTTGTCTTAGCTGAATCTTTGGATTCTTTTGCGTAATTGACTTGTTTCACGATAACTACCTCCAGATTCTAGTTGATTTTTAGTGAAAAATGTAAATACATCTTCTAGGGTGGCATCGGGGTTTCCGGTTTTTAATTTTAATTCTTCTGGCGTACCCATTGCTGCGATTTTACCACTATTCATTATAGCTATTCTTCCACATATAGCTTCCGCTTCTTCCATATAGTGAGTAGTTATTAAAATAGTTAAACCAGTTTCTTTTCTCAGAGTTTCAAGCACTTTCCAGACATTTAGCCTTGCAACTGGGTCTAATCCTACTGTTGGTTCATCAAGTATTAAAACTTCAGGTCTGTGTATTATAGCCTGGCCGATTTCCAACCTTCGTATCATTCCACCAGAATATTCTTTTATAAGGCGGTTTTCTGCATCTTTAAGATTCAATATATTGAGTATATAGTCAATTCTTTCTTCTCTTTCTTTTTTGCTAAGTCTAAGGAGTTTAGCTACAAAGAGGAGATTCTCATAACCAGTTAGAGTAGAATCAGCAGAAAGGGCCTGTGGTACATATCCAATGTATTTTCTTATTGTTGCACCGTATTTTTTTGCGTCATACCCTGCAACAAATATTTCTCCTGATGTAGGTGGCATCAAAGTAGTAATCATGCGAATAGTTGTGGTCTTTCCGGCTCCATTTGGACCCAGTAAGCCAAATACTTCTCCTTTTTCAACGTTAAATGTAATTCCGCCGACAGCTTCAAAGTCTTTAAATTTCTTTTTTAAATTTTTTATTTCTATTGAAAAATTCATCAAAATCACCTTCTTAAAGTATTGCGTCAATATTGTTTGACATTTTTAACAATGTTTCTAGATTTTTATTTAACATATTTAAGTCTATATCTTTTGTACATTTAGAGACAATTTTTTTAAGAACCAATGTACGGTATTCTAAAATTTCATTTAGCAAATTAGAGCCTTTGACAGTTAATTTCAAAAAGACAAGACGTCTATCTTTAGTGTCTCTCCACCGAGATACTAAATCATCAGCAACAAGATTATCGATTAGCCCTGTAAGGGTGCTTGGAGATAGTAGAAGTTGCGATTGTAGCTGTTTCATAGTAATCGCCTCATCAGAATGCAATTTGTTTAATACCCAGAATCTGGACATTGTGATATTTTTGCTGTTTAAATAGTTTTTAGTTACGAGATTCATCTTATGGTTGATTTCACGCAACAAATATTCTAATGATTTTATTTCTGTATCCATTTAATCAGCCTCCCAAATAATTCGGAAACCGTACTTTATGATTATAGTATAAAATATCCTAAATGTCAAAAGTTTCATTTTCAGAGTAAAAATATTAATTGTTTGTATATTGTATTTATTGAATTATAACAATTGTATGGTATAATAATTTTAATTAAAAATGGGAGGTATGCATGTGAGAGAAAAAGACTTTAAAAGACTCGTCTATATAGCGTTAATGACTGCACTTATTGCTGTAGGAACTATGGTTATACAGATTCCTACACCTTATACAAAAGGATATGTAAATATTGGAGATTCATTTATATTTTTATCAGCTTCAATATTAGGGCCTTTTGCTGGATTCATCTCCGGTGGCGTTGGTTCAGCCTTGGCTGATCTTTTGTCAGGATATGTTGTGTGGGCGCCGTGGACTTTTGTCATAAAGGGTGTAGAAGGACTTATAGTTGCACTTTTGCTTAAAAAACGGAGTGCAAAAAAATCTTTTGTGCGAATTGCGGTTTTTATTTTAGCAGCGATATGGATGGTGTTTGGCTATTACATCGGTGGCGCCGTTATGTATGGTTTTAAAGCAGCTTTAGCTGATGTACCAGGAAACATAATTCAAGGTATAGGCAGCGTAATTATCGGCTCCATTCTTGTTGAATCATTATCGAAAATAAAATATTTTAAAGATTTAAAGCAAGGTTAATGATAACTTGCTTTTTTCTTTACAAAAATGTATTATTTTATATAAGAATGGCTCAGGGGTGGTATAAATGATAGATACTGTGATGTTTGATTTAGATGGTACTCTATTGCCTGTAGATACTGATAAAATGATCATGGATTATTTTAAAGCTATATCGAAGAAAATATCTGCTCATTTTGAGCCGTCATTTTTTCAAAATGCTCTTTTTACTGCCAGCATGGATATGATAAACAATTTAGATCCTGACAAGACAAATGAAGAAGCTTTTTTTGATTCGTTTTTAAAAATAGTGAAATATCCAAAGGAAAAATTGATGACAATTTTTAATGATTTTTATGAAAATGACTATAAAAATTTAGGATTAGGTGTTTGCAAAAATGAGTACGTAAAGATGTCGGTAGAATTACTAAAGGAAAAAGGTTATGATATTGTACTTGCTACAAATCCTATTTTTCCAGATATAGCAATAAAAGAAAGATTGAGATGGGCCGGTCTTGATCATACATATTTTAGTTTTATAACATCTTATGAGAGAATGCACTATTGCAAGCCTTATATTGAATACTACAAAGAAATTATTTATAAACTTAATAAAGATCCACAGAATTGTATCATGATAGGAAATGATGTTGATGAAGATATAGTGTCTTCCAGCATCGGATTTAAGACATTTCTAGTAGATGAATTTATGATAAATAGGTCATCAAAAGATATTTCAACTATAGATCGCGGAAATTACAAGGATATGTACGAGTATATTAAGAGATTACCTGTTGTTAGATAGGAGATGATTGGTGTGAAACTTACAATTCTTGGTTCTCATGGACCGTATCCTGGAGTCGATGGTGCATGTTCAGGTTATTTACTGGAGGATAATGATTTAAATGTACTTGTTGATTGTGGTAGCGGTGTTATAAGCAGATATCAGCGATTTCATGATTTGCGGGATTTAAAGTACATAATACTTACACACCTACATTCGGACCATATGTCAGACATGCTTGTATTAAGGTATGCTGTAGATATTATGATGAGAAAAGGTTATATAAAAGAGCCGATAAATGTATTCTGTCCTAGTGAGCCTTATAAAGTGCTGGAAGAGTTAAATTTTAATGGGGTTTTTAAAATTAAAAATATAGATGAGGATTTAAAGCTAAATATAGGAAATTTGAATATAACATTTAAAAAAGTTGAGCATCCTGTTAGTACTTTTGCTGTTAAATTTGACGATGGTCAAAGGACGTTTGTATTTAGTAGCGATACGGTATACTGCGATAACCTAGTTTCTTTTGCTGAAAATTCTGATTTATTTTTATGCGATGGTAATTTATTAAATGGTGAGAAGGGACCGCATCTTACGGCAAGGCAGGCAGCGGAAATTTCGAAAGCGGCTTTCTGTAAAAAACTTGTTATTACACATCTTTGGCCACAACATGCTGTAGCAGAGTATGTTAAAGAAGCATCCGAAGTGATACATGATGTAAATATAGCAAAACCTTTTGATGTATATTACATATGATGATTATGGATAAGCCGTTTTTACTTGTAGCTATTTTTTTATCTCTTGGCATTATTATAAGCAAATATCTAGAGATAAATACTGTTTTATTATTTATCATACTTTGTGTGATTTTAATTTTAAGTATTTACACATATCTAAAAAGAAAAGATTCTACAATTTTGTTGCTTTTGTCAGTCGCGATTTTTGGTATGATTATTGGTGCAAACGCATTGCATTCCAAAGGTATGTACGACAATCTTAACAACAAATTAGTTTCTTTTGATGGAATTGTATCAGATGTTGTGGTCAAAGATGGTATTTCAAAGTATGTATTAAAGCCCAAAAATAAAGAAAAAATCTTAATAACACAGTACGGAGGAGTATTTCCGAAAGATGGAGATTTGGTTGAATTACGTGGTATAATACAATTACCACAAGGTAAAAGAAATCCAGGTGGGTTTGACTATAAATTGTATTTAAAGAAAAATGGTATAACTGCATTGATGAGTGTAAATGGATATTCAGTAAAGATTATTAAAAAAAATGCAGACAGTATCATCCAAAGAGTTTTTAGGAATACAAAGGAACGGATAGTTGAAAATTATAGCGTATCGATGCCGAAGAATGATGCTGATTTTGTGTCGTCTGTTATATTAGGTGAATACAATGTTGAAGATGATATACTCAATTCTTTTAGAATTACAGGTATTTCACATATAATTGCAGTATCAGGTTTCAACTTTGGATTATTGACTGTTTTTATGATGTTTGTTTTAAATATATTTCATATAAGGAGATACTCTGCTCCGATTATAATTCCTTTGTTGATTTTTTATACGTTGATTACTGGTTTACCACCATCTGCAGTAAGATCTGTTATAATGGCTTCCATGGCTTTAATTGCATCATCAATAGGCAGGAATAATAATCCAATCAATGCAGTATCTTTTGCTGCAGTGATTATACTTTCTTTTAATCCATTGATGCTTTTTGATATAGGGTTCCAGCTGTCATTTGTAGCAACATTATCTATATTGCTTTTGTATAATCCTGTTAAAGATATGCTGAAAATAAAAAATGAAAAGTTAAAAGAGGTTGTGTCTGTTACTGTTGCTGCCCAATTAGGAACAATACCGATTACAATATATTCTTTTCACAACCTTTCAATTATTTCTCTTCTACCTAATGTTATAATTGTTCCAATTGTGAGTATAACGGTTATTTTAGGATTTTTATCAGCTTTAATTGGACTTATATTTTCGCCTTTGGCTGTTATTTTAAACATGATAAATACGCCTATTGTCGAATTAATATTATTTCTCACAAAAATTTTTGCAGAAATTCCGCATGCTTCGATAAATGTATCTGTGCCGCCATTTTATATGATAATATTTTATTATACAGCTTTGTTAATAATGATAAGCAGTCTAAGCAAAATAAATAAGTTAAAAGTTATATTGCTAATTTTGGTCACATCAATGACAGTATTATTTGTTAGCACATTAATACCCAGAAATCTTGAAATAACTTTTCTTGATGTAGGACAAGGCGATAGTACATTTTTAAGGACTCCAGATGGTGAAAATATATTGATAGATGGTGGTGGTAGGCCTGAATACAATGGATCTTCTTTTGATGTAGGACAAGATATACTATTACCTTATTTACTGTATGAGAATGCAGCATCATTAGATGCAATATTCATATCACACACCGATTCGGACCATATTGGAGGAATACTTTCAATTTTAGATGATGTAGATGTAAAGAGGATTTTTATCGGTCGTCAAGTGCAGGAAGATGAAAATTATAAAAGGCTTATGGATATTGCAAATAAGAAAAAGATACCAGTTTTTCAGTTGTCAAAAGGTGATACTATAACTATTGACGGAATAAGATATTATGTTTTGAGTCCTAGTTCCAGTATTATTAATGAAAATCCGATAAACAATAATGCCCTAGTCTTTAAAATGGTATATCAGAATGTCAGTATCTTATTTACTGGCGATATAGAGAAAGAAGCTGAAAATGCATTAATAGATGATAATATATCATCAGATATTTTGAAAGTTGCACATCATGGCTCAAATACGTCTTCACAAAAAAATTTTATTGATAAGGTAAATCCTAAAATTAGTGTCATCATGGTTGGGAAAAATAATTATGGACAACCAGATAGTGAAGTAGTAAAATATTTAGAAAGCAAATCACAACTTTTTAGGACGGACAAGGATGGAGCTATAATTGTAGATACAAATGGTACATATATTCATATCAAAAAAATGGTCGGGGACTGATGAACTTGAACTACGCTGAATTTTTAGAAATTGTAAATAAAAGTTTTTTACCTGCTTATGTGTTTTACGGTGAAGAAAGGTTTCTAATAGATGAAGCAGTTAAAAAGTTAAAGAACAAATTGCTAACTGATGGTACGGACATCATGAATTTGTCCATTATAGAGAATGTAGATGACAAAAATGTTATAGATAGCCTTGAAACGCTTCCGTTTATGTCGGATCATAGGCTTATTTTGATAAAAGATGATGAGTTTTTTAAAAAGTTAAATGATAGTACCATAAATAACATTATTAAACATATAGAAGATGGTGACACAAATAATTGTATTGCATTTATATTTGGCGATAAAATTGATATGAGGAAAAAATTATTTAAAACAATAAGCAAAGTGGGTGCAATAGTAAATTTTGAACATTTGAAATATGAAGAAGCTGTCAATTATGTAGGATTTTTTGTAAGAAAGTACGGCAAAGTCATTAAGAAACCTGTGGCTGAATACATTGTCAAAAATATAGGTGTAGATTTGTATAGGTTGTTAAATGAAGTAAAAAAGTTTGTGTCATACAGCAATGATAAAGAGATACTTATAGATGATGTGAAATTCTTGATATCTTCGAATATAAGTGAAAGTGTGTTTAGATTAGTGAATGCTATTGGTTTAAAACAAGAAAGCACAGCTATATATGTTTTAAATAAGATGATTGCCAATGCTGAAAATCCTATAGGTATTTTAGCAATGATTGGAAGGCAGTTTCGAATCCTACTTAAAGCTAAATATTTTTTGAAGCAAAATCTTGACAGAAAGGAATTACAGTCAAGACTTGGGATTCCATACTTTTCAATCAATGATATTATTGAGCAATCAAAAAGATTTGAAGAAGATGATTTGATAGATGCTTATGAATTATGTGTAAAATGTGATAGAGAGTTAAAATTAAGCTATGATGGTAATGTCGTCCTAGAATCGCTTATAAGAAAATTATGCAATTAAAAAAGCGTACGTTGTACGCTTTTTTAAGCATTTAATGCGTTAAACTTTGCATATAATCTTGATTTTTTCCTTGCAACTGTATTTCTATGCAATGTACCTTTTGAGTAAGCTTTGTCAAGCTCTCTAACCGCATTAATTAATGCAGCTCTAGTATTATCTATATTACCTTCTGCTAAATTCTTTTCGAATTTAGAAATAGCCGTTCTTACTCTTGACTTTATTATTTTATTTTCTAACGTTCTCCTTTTTGTTACAAGTATTCTTTTCTTAGCGGACTTTATGTTTGCCAAACCATTCACCTCCTCAAATCAATCAAATGTAATTTTACCACGAAAAAACATTTTTTGCAATATAATTATCAGGTAAGACGTGAATTAGCAGTTTTTTTGTGGCGAATAATATTTTTCAAATTGTCAATTATATTTATAGGAGGTGATTTTATGTTGAAAGCGATAATAAGGTTTGTCGTATCAGCAATTGTTTTAATGATAGTAGGTTACCTAGTTCCTGGTTTTAGTGTTGCGGGATTTTGGGGTGCTTTGATATCGGCAATAGTAATAGCGTTACTAGGCTATATAGTGGAGGCGTTGCTAGGTAAAAATATTTCTCCCAGAAGTAGGGGTATAGTTGGATTTGTAGTAGCGGCAATTGTAATATATGTATCTCAGTTTATAGTTCCAACAATACATGCTACTATGCTAGGTTCTATAATAGCCGCATTTGTCATCGGGCTTGTTGATGCTTTTATCCCTACAGAATTGAGGTGAGATTATGTTCAGCATAAGGACAGATCTTGCTGTAGAAGCCCGTGAGCTATATAAAGATGGACATGCTGGAGAAATACCTGGAGTTTCAATCGATGAAAAAGAAGAAGATGGCATTAAGGTAGTAAAAGTAAGTATATTAAATGATGAAGGCGCTAAAGCAATGGGGAAACCAATAGGTGATTATATAACTATAGAGGCGCCTGATTTGAGATACAGGGATATTGAGCTTGAGGACAAAGTGGCACAAAAACTTGCGGATGTTATAAAGGAAATTTCAAATGTTAATGTAAATATTAAAACACTTGTCATTGGCCTTGGAAATTGGAATGTAACGCCAGATGCATTGGGACCTAAAGTTATAGAAAATATTGTTGTGACTCGTCATTTGAAGGAACTAGCTCCTCTGCAATTTGGTGATAATATATGTTCTGTAAGTGCAATGGCTCCAGGTGTATTGGGTATTACCGGTATAGAAACTGCAGAAATTGTAAAAAGCATAGTTGATAAGATAAAACCTGATTTAGTTATTACTATTGATGCTCTTGCATCTAGGCGTATTGAAAGATTAGCTACAACAATACAAATATCAAATACAGGTATTAGCCCCGGTTCTGGAATCGGAAACAAAAGATCGGCTATTAACATGGAGAGCTTAGGGGTACCTGTCGTGGCTGTAGGCGTACCTACTGTAGTGGATGCTGCCACTATTGCCAATGATGCTATAGATCATCTGGAAAGTACATTAATAAAAAATACAACCAGCAATAGTCCACTTTATAATGTATTAAAAAATATGGATAAGGAAGATAAATACGCTCTTATTAAAGAGGTATTGAGTCCTGATGAAAACCTCATAGTTACGCCTAAAGAAATTGACCTTCTTATAAAAAATATTTCATCTATACTGTCACGGGGAATTAATTTAGCATTACAGCCTAATTTGACAGTAGATGAGATGAATCAACTTGTACATTAAAATTGTAATAAAGCACTTCTCTTATGAATATTTTATAGTATAAAAACAAAAGAGAGGTGCTTTCATTGTACAGAAGTTCATTAAGGTATTATCGTATTAAAAAGATTTCTTTTCTTATTTTACTGCTTTTTAATATCTTGTTTTATAGATGGCTAATGACTGACAATATAAAAGCATCAAGTATAAATTTTGTTACGGAAGCATTTGCAGAGGAGTACAACAACATAGATGGTGTATTCATAACTGCTTTAAATTATACAATGCCTGCAGTTGATGTAAGCTACAAAACGCAAGGTTTTTATAATAGAGATTTAACTATTGCTTCAATGTTTAATCTCAGCCAAAACGATCCACTTAAAATTTTAAAATATCAAATTCCCATCATATCTCAAATAGATATTGATACAAATAAAAAGGCAACACAACTTACGAGTAATCAAAAAGACACTGCTAACAAAAACACAGATAATAAAGTTACAGATGTAGTCTCAAAAAATAATGCTACTACACCTGACAAACCAATTGCTAATGGTACTACACCTGATAAACCTTTAATACTGCTTTATCATACACATACAATGGAATCGTACGTTGCAACTGAAAAAAACAAGTATGTAGCCACATATGGCTATGATAGGACGAATGACCTTAATTATAACATGGTTAGGGTTGGAGATAGTTTAGCCAATTACTTGATGAATGATTACGGGATAGGCGTACTGCACGATCGTGCCATACACGATTACAATTATGATCAGTCATATTATAATTCTTCTCTTTCTGTTAAAAAATACCTTGATGAATATCCATCGATAAAAGTTACGATAGATTTACATCGAGATGGATTTGGAAGTGTTATGCAGCCTGGTGTTGATAGTATACCGGTTTTAAGCAATTTATCTAATCAAGCGTATAGAAAAAAATATATTATGGATATCAATGGACAAACCGCAGCAAAAGTCCTCCTTATCATTGGATCTAGAAGGACTGCTGAAATGAAGGAAGATTGGAAGAAAAATTATGAATTTGCAAAACAAATTAGCGACAAGTTGAACGAATTATATCCAGGTATGTCCTTAGGGATAGAGGTTCATCAGTATGCTGAATATAACCAGCATTTTTCGGAAAAAGGTATATTGATTGAGTTGGGCAGCAATTACAATACTCTTGAAGAAGCTTTAAATACAACGCCATATCTTGCTAAGGCCATATATGAAGTATTAAAGGATGATGGGCTTGCTAAATAATGAGGTTTTTAACCTCATTATTTGTTTTTAAAGTATTTTTCTAGACCGTCTATTATGCCATCTGATAATTTTGATAAATATTCTTTGCTTTGTAATAGATTTTTGTCGCTATTGTTTGTAATAAAGCCAAGTTCTACTAAAACACCTGTCTTTTTTGCATTTGTTAATAGAAAATAGTCTGCAATGTTTGGATTTCTATTTATTCCAGTTGCGGCATGTAAAGATTTTTGTATATATAGAGCTAATGTTTTGTTGCTTTCATTAGCATTTGAGTAAAAGACCATAGGTCCATTAACGTAAGGAGCATTTGCAACTGCGTTAATATGAATGCTTAGATAAACATCTATTTTATTGTTATTAATCATGTTTACTCTTGACTTTAAGTCTCGTCTATGCCTGTAGTCGTTATCGTTACAAAGGTTTTCTAACGATATATCTTTATCTCTAGTCATAATTACTTTAGCACCATGACTTATTAGTTTTGATTTCAAAATCATGGATGCTTCTAAATTGATGTTTTTTTCTAATAGATTGCCTGAACTGGTACCTCCATCAATACCACCATGTCCAGGGTCTATAAGTATGGTTTTTCCTTTTAATTCATTTGGAGTTGAAAATGCAATCAAAGTATTGCAAATAAATAGCAGTATTGTGGATAAAAGTACCACAAATATGGTACAATATATATAATTAAACTTTTTAAAGCTGCCAGAACTAAATATTTTTTTCAATTTAAATGCCTCCAATCTAGTTTTATGTTAAGACAAAATGAGGCTTATTATACTGTATATAATTAAAATAATTGGGTGAATTTACTTTACAAGGAGGTTGCAATGAGAAAAAAGTCAGTGCTGTTTTTGATTTTGATACTTTTGTTTTTAAATATCTATTCTATTGGATATGCTAAAACAGATGTTAGAAATAAAAAAGCAGTAGTATTTATATTGAATAGAGTTACGATTAAAGATTATTTAGAAAATGATTTAAAAAACATAAAAAAGATGATAGACAATGGTACATACGGGCTTATGACGGTAAACTCGGATGGAGGTAGATCTGAGGAAAATGTGTTTATGACAATCGGCACAGGTACACGAGCTGTAGGATCAAGTTTTGCTTCTTTAAATTTCAATTCATGGGAATCAATTGAAGGCAATAAAGCCTTTACTATTTTTCAAAGAAATACTGGTGTATCTCCTAAAGAAGGCCAGATTTTAAATTTAGATATAGCACAAATTATTAGAAACAATTCTAAAAGAAATCATATTATAAGGCCCGGACTTCTAGGAGATGAACTTATGAAGATGGGATATAGCATTGCTGTATTTGGCAACGAGGATACAGATACTGATTATAAAAGATATGCTCCTTTAATAGGCATGAATTACAGCGGTATCGTGCCTTATGGAGATGTCAGTGAAGGAGTGTTAAAAAAGGATCCTTTAAGACCATACGGTATTTCTACTGATTATGACAGGATGTATGAAGAATATATTGGTGTCAAAGATAACATAGATTTAACTATTTTTGATTTAGGTGATACTGCAAGAGCGAATGATTATCAAAATAGTGGACTTGATAAAATAAACGCACAAAATAGAAAGAAAGCATTGCAAGATGCGGATAATTTCATCGGAAGGATACTAGCTACCAATGACAAAAACACTTTATACATGATTGTGACACCACTACCTCCATCGGCGGAAATGGGACAGAACGATTTTTTGGCACCTGTTGTAATGTACGGAAAAGGTATTGATCCAAATAAGCTTATAACTTCTGAGACGACAAAAAGGATTGGAATCGTCACGAACATGGATGTATTGCCGACAATATTAAATTATTTTGATTTAGATGTACCGGCTTTTGTAACTGGGCATAAATTGTATTCATCAGGTGTTGATGGTAGCCTATTACAACTTAGCAATTTAGAAAAGCAGCTTACGTACAACTATACATATAGATCTCCTTTTTTAAAAACGTACGTCGTACTGCAGATTGTTATATTGATATTATCTATAGTCGTCTTAATATTTTTCAAAAAATACTCTGTTTACATGAAACCTTTGCTGCTTTTAATACCTATCATGCCTCTGAGTTTTTTGCTGCTGCCTATTTTTGATTATACAAGCGTACCTATTAGCATTTTAGGGATTGCTTCAATGACGCTGTTTTTTGCTTTAATTTTCTATAATATAAGTAGCAAAAGCAGTTTTCGATATTTTTCTATTGCTTTTTTAACTGCCGCTATTTTAATCGTTGATATGTTTACTGGTTATAATCTTTTAAAAAATTCTTTTTTAAGTTATGATGTCATTGCAGGAGCGAGGTTTTATGGAATCGGAAACGAGTATATGGGAATCTTGATTGGGGCAACATTGTGCTTTAATCTTTTATCTTTTGAGGTGTTTAATAAAGCAAATAAAAAATATTTAATATCTGCTAATATATTGTTTTATATAGCTGTACTTTATTTTATAGCATCGCCTTCTGTCGGGACAAATGTCGGTGGCAGTATAGCTGCGTTTGCCGCTTTTTCTGTGTCTACTATGTATTTATTTGGGAAAAGATTAAATTTAAAAAATATTTCATTGGTTGTTATAAGCATCGTGGTTCTGCTATTTTTGCTGTTTTATGCCGACTCTTTAAGACCAGTTTCACAGCAGACGCACATAGGACAAACATTTAATCTGGTTAAAAACAATGGACTTTACCCGCTTTTTCAAATATTTATAAGGAAAATAAGTATGAATTTGAAGCTCTTTAGATATTCGATTTGGAGTAAGGTATTGATTACTCTGATATTTGTGCTTTTTGTGCTTTTTTATAAACCGATGGGAGCCATGAAGAAAATTTTAAATGAACACAGATTTATTTATATATGCTTTTTTTCAACGATAGTTGGAAGCATTTTTGCCCTTATTTTTAATGATTCAGGCGTTGTTGCCGCTGCAACTATGATGGTTTATACAGGACCAATGCTTATTGACTTTATTATCGATGAGAATAGAGAAATTGAATCTAGGAGCTGATATAAATGGAAAAAATAAAAGTCATGCATATAATAAGGGCAGCTGAAGGAGGAATGAAAAAGCATTTATTGTCTATACTGCTTGGTCTTGATAAAGAAAAGTACCAATTGGCAGTAGGATGCTCCTTTGACAAAAATACAAGTGATTATTTGCATGAAAATGGAGTCTTAGTTTATCATGTTGATATTTGCGATGGATTAAATGTTTCAAAAGATGCAAGTGCAATTATTAAAATCCGCAATATGATAAGGGATTTTAAACCAGAAATAATTCACTTTCATGGAGCAAAAGTGTCTTTAATAGGAAGATTTGCATGTTTTGGGTACAACTTAAAGATTGTTATGACAGTACACAATTTTCCAGAATATAAAAGAATGAATAAGATAAAGAAGAGACTTTATCTTAGTATGAATAAATACTTAAACAAGAAGACGAATGCAATAATAACTGTATCAGAAGCTTTAAAGAGAGCAATTGTAGATGAAGAAAATATTGCTCCTGAAAAAGTAAAAGTAATTTACAATTGTGTTGACTTATCAACATATGTAGATAATCCATCTCTTGATTTTAGAAAAGAATACAATTTAGAGCCAGACACATTATTAATCGGTTGTATTTCGAGATTAATACCATCTAAAGGTGTGCAAGATTTGATTAAAGCATTGGAAATACTTAAAGGTAGAGTAAAAGTCTTTGCTTTTGTGGCAGGCGATGGGCCGTATCTTAATTATTTACAGGATATGGTACAGAAGGCGAAACTTGAAAATATTCGGTTTTTAGGTTATAGAAATGATATAAATGATTTTTTAAGAAATATAGATATTTTTGTTTTGCCTTCACATAGTGAGGGTTTTGGCATTTCAGTGGCTGAGGCGATGACATTGGGTGTACCGGTCATTGCAACAAATGTAGGTGGAATACCAGAGATAATAGAAAATAATGAAGATGGAATAATTGTGAATCCTGAAAGTCCAAATGATTTAGCGAATGCCATTGAAATTCTTGCAACAAATACTGATTTGAGAAATAAATTTTCAAAAAAAGGCAGAGAATATATCGTAAGTAATTTTTCAAAAGAAAAGATGTTAAATGATATAGATATTTTGTATGAAAATCTTAGGAGGAAATGAAAAGTTTGAGCAGAGTTAAAGAAAGAAAGGAAAGATTAAGAAAAATAAGGCGTATATACTTTCTTTTATCAATTTATATAATCTTTATTGTGCTTTGCCTATTTCGAGTTGATTATACATTTAATACTTTTACAACAGGGGAAGCTAAACAAAACTTATTTAAGATTAATATTGAAAGAAATTTCATTGATATAACACTTTTTGGGGAAAATAAGCAATTTTCACTAAAAGGTGTACTTGATATTTTCAAATCTCTTTATAACTAATTTTTTATGCTATAATATTAATATGTGTGAAGGAGGTTTGAAATGTCAAAGGTTAACAAGGAAAACATAAGAAATTTTTGCATTATTGCGCATATAGACCATGGGAAATCGACGCTGGCAGATAGATTGATTGAAAGAACGGGCGTATTGACGGAAAGAGAGATGGAAGAGCAGGTTTTAGACAGCATGGATCTTGAAAGAGAAAGGGGTATAACGATAAAACTACAGCCTGTCCGCCTTATATACAAAGCAAAAGACGGGGAGGAATACGAGTTAAATCTTATAGATACTCCTGGTCATGTTGATTTTACATATGAGGTATCCAGAAGTATTGCGGCTTGTGAAGGTGCTTTGCTTGTTGTAGATGCTACACAAGGAATTGAAGCACAAACACTGGCAAACTTGTATTTAGCATTAGAACATGATCTTGAGATTGTACCTGTTATAAATAAGATAGATCTTCCATCGGCAGATCCTGATTTTGTAAAGAAAGAGATAGAGGACGTGATAGGAATAGACGCACAAGATTCACTTCTTATTTCGGCAAAAGAAGGAATAGGCATTGAAGAAGTGCTGGAAGCCATTGTAAAACGAATCCCAGCTCCATCTGGAGATCCAGATAAGCCTTTGAAGGCCTTAATATTTGATTCATTTTACGATAATTATAAAGGAGCTATTAGTTTTATAAGGATCTTTGATGGCACGTTAAAACAAGGTGATAAGATAAAGATGATGTCGACGGGGAAAGAATTTGAGGTGACAGAAGTAGGAATTTTCAGACCTAATTTAAGTCCTGTTGATTTCCTGTCTGCCGGCGATGTGGGGTATGTTGCAGCAAGTATAAAAAATGTAAGCGACACTCGAGTTGGCGATACGATAACAAATGCCGAATTTCCAGCATCAGAGCCATTGCCGGGATATAAAAAAGTCACACCGATGGTTTACTGCGGAATATATCCGGCAGAAGGGGAAGATTATGAGAATTTAAAAGATGCACTCTTAAAACTGCAACTAAATGATGCATCTCTAACATTTGAACCTGATACATCGGCGGCTCTTGGATTTGGTTTTAGGTGTGGATTTTTAGGACTTTTGCATATGGACATAATACAAGAAAGATTGGAGAGAGAATATAATCTAAATTTAGTAACGACAGCTCCAGGCGTAATTTATAAGGTATACAAGACAAATGGTGAAGTTATAGAGCTTGACAATCCAACAAATTTACCTGAGCCAACGGAAATAGACCATATAGAAGAGCCTATTATCACTGCGACGATAATGTCGCCGACAGATTATGTGGGGCCTATCATGGAGCTGTGTCAAGATAGAAGAGGCGTATATCAAGGTATGGATTACCTTGAGCCGACTAGAGTGCTTATAAAATATGATATTCCTTTAAATGAAATAATTTACGATTTCTTTGATGCACTAAAATCAAGGACAAAAGGTTATGCTTCTTTAGACTATGAGTTAAAAGGTTATAAGACGTCAGATCTTGTAAAGTTGGATATACTTATTAACGGTGAAATTGTAGATGCTTTGTCTATGATAGTTCACAAAGATAAGGCTTACGAAAGAGCTAGGAAAATGACTGAAAGGTTGAAAGAGAATATACCAAGGCATCTTTTTGAAATACCTATACAGGCAGCTATAGGATCAAAGATAATAGCTAGGGAAACTGTAAAAGCGCTAAGGAAAAATGTGCTGGCGAAATGCTATGGCGGGGATGTAACAAGGAAGAAAAAGCTATTAGAGAAACAAAAGGAAGGCAAGAAGAGGATGAGGCAAATTGGAAAAGTAGAAATTCCTCAAGAGGCATTTATGTCAATTCTAAAGCTTGATGATGACAATGATTAGATCGGGTATTTATATTCATATTCCTTTTTGCAAAAGAAAATGCTATTATTGTGACTTTAACTCGTATGCCAACATGGAAGAGAGTTTTAAGCCTTTTAAAGAGGCTATAATGAGAGAGATTAGAAACAGAAAAGATGAACTAAAAGATATATTTACATCTATATATATAGGTGGAGGTACGCCTAATGTTTTGCCTCCTTTTTATATAGAAAATATATTAGATGAAATTTATAAATATTATGATATTAGCAATGATGCAGAAATATCTATAGAATTAAATCCTGGATTGATTGACGATGAGAAACTTAAGACGTATAAAAGAATAGGCATAAATAGAATAAGCATAGGTTTGCAGGCTTGGCAGGATAAGCTGTTAAAGAAAATAGGCAGAATTCATACGATACATGACTTCATAGAAAATTATGATATGGCAACTAAATATTTTGATAATATAAATATTGATATTATGTACGCACTGCCAGATCAGATATTTGATGACTTTAAAGAAACATTGTCAAATGTAGTATCATTAAAGCCCACTCATATTTCATGCTATGGACTGATTTTGGAAGAAGGAACAGTATTTTATAAATTGTATGAAGAAAATAAGATCAAACCGGCAGATGATGAATTTGAAATGATGATGTATCATTATGGAATTGAATTTTTACAGAAAAATGGTTATAAACATTATGAAATATCCAATTATGCGATACCGGGTTATGAATGTCGTCACAATACACTCTATTGGAAGGATTTACAATATATAGGTTTTGGCCCTGGGGCCTATTCTTTTGTAAACAATAGACGATGTGGAAATGTAAAAGATATAAAAAAGTACATAGAAATGATGAATCGTACAGGATATGCGATTGAAGATATTGATGTGCTGGATGAGAAAGATAAAATGTCTGAATACATGTTTTTAGGGCTTAGGATGATGGATGGCGTTTATGATAAAGATTTTAAGACTAGATTTGGAAAAAGCATGTTTTCGATATTTAAAAATGCTATTGATAAAAATATTGGATTAAATCTTTTAATTAGAGAAGGCGACAATATTAAGTTAACACAGAAAGGTATAGATGTATCAAATAATGTGTTTGAGGATTTTTTATTTTAGAGTATTGACAAATATCCACAATAGTGGTATTTTTAAATCGTGATTAGCACTCTCAAGCTAAGAGTGCTAATAATAGAATTTGGGGTGGTGAATATGCCGTTAGATGATAGGAAGAAGAGGATATTAGAAGCAGTAATTAATGACTATATTTTGACGGCAGAGCCAATTGGATCTCGTACAATAGCAAAACGCTATGACCTTGGTGTAAGTTCTGCAACAATTAGAAATGAGATGGCTGACTTGGAAGAAATGGGTTATCTCGAACAGCCACATACATCGGCAGGTAGAATACCATCAGATAAAGGATATAGATTTTATGTTAATAATATATTAGAGCACTATTTAAATGAAACATATGATTATGAATTTGAATCTTTTAATGAAGTGTTTGCAGAAATTGACGAGATTGTAAAAAAGTACGCCAAATTGCTATCAAGCATTACTAATCACACTATTGTAGTAAAAATGCCACGAATTGATGAAAACACGATTAAGAAAATACAGATATTACCTGTTGATTCTAATAAATTAATACTTCTTGTAATGACAGAATCAGGCATTATGAAGAATTATTTAATAAGCCTGAAAGACAATATTGATAGCAATTTATTTGAGTTTTTAAATAACCTCATTAATAATAAAATGATCGGAAAAAGAAAAAGAGAAGTTGATAAAACGTTAAGGGATGAAATTAAAAAAGAGTCTGGCAATGCTATAGGTTTTATAGATAAAATTACAGATACAATTTTAAATGGCTTAAAGCAGATGGATGAAACAGATTTGTATTCGGAAGGTATTTCTAATATTCTTAATTTTCCTGAATACAAAGATCTTTTTAAAGCCAAGACGTTTTTTGATTTGATTGATAACAGGGATATCATGAATTCGGTATTGGAACCTGAGGATGACTCAATAGAAGTCACTATAGGTAGCGAAAGCAAATTTGAAGAAATGTGGGATTTAAGTATTATAAAATCCACCTACAAAATAAATGGTGAAATTGTTGGCACTTTTGGCATAATAGGGCCTACAAGAATGAATTACAAAAGGCTTATAAATGAGATAAATATGATGTCTAACGAACTATCAAAAGTTTTATCGTATATATATCAAGAAAATAAGAGGTGAAACAATTGGATAAAGAAAAAGATACGATAGAATATCAAACCAATGAAAAAGAAAATAATAGTGCAAAAGATGTTTCTCATGATAATGAAAATTTAATCAGCGAAAATAGCGCTGACATTGATTCTTCTCATAATACCAGTGAAGATGAGAAAAATGTAGAAAGTGATAATTCAAATGAAGAAAAGAACAATGACGAAGGAGAAATTGAAGAATTGAAAAATAGGTTAAAACAGAAAGAGGAAGAAGCTAACGAGTATTTAGAAATGGCTCAAAGATTAAAAGCTGAATTTGAGAACTATAGAAGGCGAACAGAAAAAGAAAAAGCAGATCTCATTGAATATGGCAAAGAACAGGTGATACTAGATATATTGCCTGTTATAGACAATTTTGAAAGAGCTCTTGAGACGCAATATGATGATAATGGCGAAAATGCGTCCTACAAAGAAGGTATTAACTTAATTTATAGACAATTTAAAGGTATTTTAGAAAAAATGGGTGTGAAAGAAATAGAGTCTTTAGGCCAGATGTTTGATCCATACAAACATCATGCTGTAATGCAGGAAGAGGCAGAGGGCAAAAAAGAAAATGAAATAATTGAGGTATTTCAAAAGGGATATATGTTTAATAATAAAGTAATAAGACCAAGTATGGTCAAAGTAGCAAAATAAAGTTTTAAATAGGAGGAAAAGACGATGGGAAAAATTATAGGAATTGATCTTGGTACAACTTTTTCGTGTGTAGCTGTTATGGAAGGAGGACAACCAGTAGTTATACCAAATTCTGAAGGTGCTAGGACTACACCATCAGTTGTTGCTTTTACAAAAGAAGGTGAAAGATTAGTAGGCCAAGTAGCAAAAAGGCAGGCTATAACAAATCCAGAGAGGACAGTAATGTCCATAAAAAGACACATGGGTTCAGATTATCGTGTTACGATTGATGGAAAAAGCTATACACCACAAGAAATATCAGCTATGATTTTACAGAAGTTAAAAGCAGATGCTGAAGCATATCTTGGCGAGAAAGTAACCGAAGCAGTAATAACTGTACCAGCATATTTTAATGATAGCCAAAGGCAGGCTACTAAAGATGCTGGCAGAATAGCAGGATTGGATGTAAAGAGAATTATCAACGAGCCAACGGCTGCATCATTGGCATATGGATTAGATAAACAAGGAAATCAGAAAATTATGGTGTATGACTTAGGTGGCGGTACATTTGATGTTTCCATTCTCGAGATAGGAGATGGAGTATTTGAGGTTCTAGCAACTAGTGGTAACAACCACTTGGGTGGTGATGATTTTGATCAGAGAATTATGGATTGGCTTGCAGATAACTTTAAGAAAGAACATGGAATTGATTTAAGAAATGATAAGATGGCAATGCAGAGATTAAAAGATGCTGCTGAAAAAGCAAAGATAGAGCTTTCTTCTGCTATGACAGCTAATATAAATTTACCGTTTATAACAGCTGATGCTACAGGACCAAAACATATAGACGTTAACTTGACAAGAGCGAAATTTGAGGAACTTATAAATGATTTAGTACAATCTACAGTTGAACCAGTAAATCGTGCATTAAGCGATGCAAAGCTTAGCCCATCTGATATAGATAAAGTTATTTTAGTTGGTGGCTCAACAAGAATACCATTTGTTCAAGAGACAGTAAAAAGAATAATGGGGAAAGAGCCTCATAAAGGCATAAACCCAGATGAATGTGTTGCAATTGGAGCTGCAATTCAAGGTGGTGTATTAGGCGGCGAAGTAAAAGACGTCCTTTTGCTTGACGTTACTCCGCTTTCACTTGGTATCGAAACACTTGGCGGAGTATTTACAAAGTTGATTGAGAGGAATACAACAATACCTACAAAGAAGAGCCAAATCTTCTCTACTGCAGCAGATGGACAGACATCAGTTGAAATTCACGTGCTGCAGGGTGAAAGGCCGATGGCCCGTGATAATAAAACACTTGGAAGATTTACGCTGACAGGGATTCCGCCAGCTCCAAGAGGTGTGCCACAGATAGAAGTAACATTTGATATTGATGCTAATGGAATTGTGCATGTTTCTGCTAAAGACTTGGGCACAGGAAAATCTCAGAATATAACAATTACATCGTCTTCTAATTTAAGTGAAGAAGAAATCAACAGAATGATGAATGAAGCAAAACAGCACGAAGAAGAAGATAGAAAGAGAAAAGAAGAGATTGAAGTCAGAAATAATGCAGATTCTCTGATTTATCAAGCTGAAAAGACCATGAAAGATTTAGCAGACAAGATGACACAACAGGAGAAAGATGATATAAATAAAGAGATAGAAAATGTTAGGAAAGCTCTTGGAGGCAGCGACATTGACGCTATAAAAAGTGCATCAGAGAAATTGTCACAAGCATTTTATAATGTATCATCTCGCATATATCAGCAAGCTGGTGGTGCTGGTCAGACAAATAATTATACTGGCAATGATGGAACGTCTAATAAAGATAACGTATATGAAGCAGACTATAGGATGGAAGATGACAATAAGGATAATAAATAAGAACCAGGGCAATCCTGGTTCTCATTCGTGTTAAGAAGGGCAGGTGATGCAGATGGCGAAAGATTATTATGCAATATTAGGTCTTGACAGAAATGCCAGTGATGATGACATAAAAAAGGCTTACAGAACTCTTGCAAAAAAATATCATCCTGACTTGAATCCAGGCAATAAAGAAGCAGAACAAAAATTCAAGGAAATAAATGAAGCATACCAAATTTTGTCTGATCCACAGAAAAAAGCACAATATGATCAATTTGGAGATGCTGCATTTAGCCAAGGTGGGTTCAATCAAGGAGACTTTAGTGGATTTGGAGGCTTCGGCCAAGGTGGTTTTGACTTTGGTGGATTTGGTGATATTTTTGGTGATATCTTCGGTGATATGTTTGGAGGAAGTACTAGAAGGAAGACTGGACCTCAAAAGGGAAATGACATCAGATTAAATTTGACATTGACGTTTGAAGAAGCCGCATTTGGAGTAGAAAAAGAGATTGAAGTAGAAAGGTATGAAAAATGCGATAGATGCAATGGAACAGGTGCAAATCCTGGCACGAATTCGGAGGTATGTCCGGATTGTCACGGTACCGGCGAAGTTAGAATTACACAGAATACGCCATTTGGAAGGATAGTAAATGTCAGAACATGCTCTAGATGCCATGGAGAAGGTAAAATAATTAAAAATCCATGCTCCAAGTGCCATGGTACAGGAAAGGTAAGAAAGGTAAGGAAACTGAAAGTCAATATTCCTGCTGGAATTGATGAAGGACAAATGGTATCATTAAGAGGAGAAGGTGAACCTGGAGAAAGAGGTGGAGCAAATGGCGATCTCTTTATAGTTATAAATATAAAACCACATAAAATATTTAAACGAGATGGATTTAATGTATTGCTTAAGATGCCAATTAGTTTTGTAGAAGCAGCTCTTGGTGCAGAGATAGAAGTTCCAACTCTCGATGGCAAGGCGATTTACAGTATTCCACCTGGTACTCAGACAGGTACTGTATTCAGGTTGAGAAATAAGGGCATACCTCATATTAATGGTAGAGGTCGCGGCGATGAATTCGTAGAAGTTTATGTTGACGTTCCAAAAAAATTGACAGAAAAACAAAAAGAACTATTGAGAGAATTTGATAAAATAAGCAATGATAGCGGTGGTAAATCTTTTTTTCAAAAAGTAAAAGATGCTTTTGGAGCATAAAAAAGGGTGATATGATTGAAATGGCTTGAGGTAAAAGTTACAACTTCAGTTGAAGCGGAAGAGGCTATAACAAATATTATGCACGAAATTGGTGCTGGTGGTGTTGTTATTGAAGATCCAAATGATTTAAAAATGCTTAATGATGACAGTGAATGGGATTATGTTGATCCCGATATGATTGTAAACAGCGATAAAGTTGTTATTTCAGCTTATTTTCCATTGATGCCAAATACAGTAGACAAAGTTAGCATTATAAAGGACAGGATAATGGGACTAAAGGAATATAATTTAGACATAGGTGATTTTACATTTGAAACATCGGAAGTCGATGACAATGATTGGGCTAACAGTTGGAAAAAGCATTATAAACCTTTTAAAATAGGGAAACGAGTTGTCATAAAACCGTCATGGGAAGATTATACGCCGTTAGGAAATGATATTGTAGTTGAACTAGACCCAGGCATGGCATTTGGTACTGGTAGTCACGAAACGACAAAGATGTGTATAGAATTTCTCGAAGACAATGTAAAGCCTAACGATGTAGTATTTGATGTTGGATGTGGTACAGGTATTTTGTCGATTGTAAGTTCGAAATTGGGCGCAAAAAAAGTTTATGCAGTAGATCTGGATGATGTAGCTATAAAAGTGGCATCTTTAAATGTCAAATTGAACAATTTAAATAATGTTGAGGTCCTTAAAAGTGATCTTTTACATGAGTTAACTGGAAAAGCTGATTTAATAGTGGCAAATATAATAGCTGATATAATTATCAAAGCTACTTACGATATACATGAAAAACTTAATGAAAATGGAATATTCATATCTAGCGGTATAATAAAAGATAGGAAAGACGATGTTTTAGATGCTATTTCGAAATATTTTGACATAATTGATATAAAAGAAGATGGTGAATGGATTGCTATATTATCTAGGAAAAAGTGATTTGCTGTGAGAAAATTTTTTGTGAAAAATGAAGATATAAAAGATGGGATTGCAAGAATAAATGGTGACGATGCACATCATATAATAAATGTTTTAAGATTTAAGATTGGAACGAAATTGATAATTTCCAATGGAAAGAATCAATACATTGTTACCATTCTTGATATTGAGAATTCCTCTGTTATATTAAAAATAATTGAAGAGTATAATCAAGTTGTAGAAAGCCCAATTAACATTACATTGTATCAAGGTCTTCCAAAATCTGATAAGATGGATTTGATTATTCAGAAATGTACTGAGATTGGCATCAAAAAGATTGTACCTGTTGAGACTGAATTTTCTACAATAAAAATAAAAGAGAAAAATATATACAATAAAATCAACAGGTGGAAGAAAATTTCTCTGGAGGCATCAAAGCAATCGGGCAGATCTATAGTGCCCGATGTTTTAGTACCTGTAGGTTTTAAAGATGCATTAGAAAGTTTGAATGAATTTGACTTATGCTTAATACCTTACGAAAAAGAGACTAATATGAGATTGAAAGATGTTTTAAAGAAAAATTTTGATGCAAAAAATATTTGTGTATTTATAGGACCTGAGGGAGGATTTTCTGAAAATGAAATAATGGCAGCCATAGAATATGGTGCAATACCTGTCACATTAGGTCCGAGAATTTTGCGGACAGAAACTGCAGGTATTGTTACTAGCTCTATTATCTTATATGAACTTGGAGATTTAGGATAGATATACACATTCTTTTTATATGCCTCTTAATTTAAAGTAAAAAAGCGAAAATAAGAGGCTTATTTTTTTATATCTTATTAAATGTTATAATAAATATTGTATTATTTTTAGTAGGAGGAATATTTAAAAGTGGCAAAAGCAAATTTAGCTCTCAGCAATGAGGAGTTTTATAATATATATGGCCGCAAAAAAATCGTATCATTTTTTACTTTAGGATGCAAGGTCAATCAGTATGAGACAGAAGCTATGGTTGAGATTTTTAAAAATTCAGGTTATGATGTAGTAGACTTTGATGAATATGCAGATGTTTATATAATAAATACTTGTACTGTAACTGGCAGAGGAGACATGAAATCAAGACAGGAGATAAGAAAGGCAAAAAAAATAAATCCGGATTCTATAATTGCTGTAGTAGGATGTTATTCACAAGTAGCATCAAATGAAGTTCTTAATTTGCCAGAAGTTAATATCGTTTTGGGTACAAAAAATAAAGGCGAAGTCGTTAAATTAGTGGAAAAAGTTAGCGGTGATAAAGAAAAGATAAACGCTGTAGAAAATATATTTGACAATAAAAAGTTTGAAGAGCTAAAAATATCAGCACAAGAAGGACATACAAGAGCATATTTAAAAATCCAAGATGGCTGCAATCAATTCTGTACCTATTGTATTATACCTTATGCAAGAGGACCTGTAAGAAGCAGAAGGCCTGATAATATTTTGGATGAAGTAAAAAGATTACGTGACAATGGATATAAAGAAGTAATATTAACGGGAATACATGTAGCATCTTACGGAAAAGACTTGGAAAATATAAATTTGCTTGATATAATAAAAATGATTCATGAAGTTGATGGAATCGAAAGAATACGAATGAGCTCTATAGAACCGACGTTTTTAACGGAAGATTTTATTAAAGAAGTGGCATCTTTACCAAAATTTTGTAGACATTATCATGTATCTCTTCAAAGTGGCTCAGATAGTACGCTGAAGAGAATGGGGCGAAAATATACTACAAGTGAATACAAGGAAATAATAGATAGGATAAGGGAACATATTAAAGATGTTGCAATAACTACTGATATCATGGTAGGATTTCCTGGTGAAACTGACGAAGAATTTAACGAGACCTTTAATTTTGTAAAAGCAATAGAATTTAGCAAAATGCATGTTTTTAAATATTCGAGACGGCCAGGGACAAAAGCGGCAAATTATCCTGATCAAGTTAAAAATTCTGTTAAAGAAGAAAGAAGCCAAAAGCTAATTAAACTTTCTGAGGAGAATGAAGCAAAATTTTATAAGAAATTTGTCGATAGCACTTTAAATGTATTATTTGAACAAAGCGTTAAAGATGTTGAAGGGTATGTTGAGGGTCTTACCGACAATTATATAAGAGTTGCAGTGGAATCAGATTTAAAAATCAAAAACAAAATATTACCGGTTAAATTAATTGAAGTAAAAGAAGATTTTGCAATTGGAAAATTAGTTTAAGGAGGTGAAATGAATGAGTGATTGCATATTTTGCAAAATTATAAACAAAGAGATAAATTCAAAAATAGTTTACGAAGATGAATATGTAGTTGCCTTTCCTGACATTAATCCACAAGCGCCGGTTCACTTGCTTATAGTGCCGAAAGAGCACATAGAATCGCCGCTAGATATTAATGAAGATAACAAAGATTTGGTAGGGCATGTTTATTTAGTTGCTAAAAAGCTTGCCAGTCAATATGGAATTGATAAAAAAGGATATAGGATAGTGTCAAATTGTGGCGATGATGGTGGACAAACAGTTCATCATATACATTTTCATCTTCTAGGTGGAAGATTTATGACATGGCCTCCAGGGTAAAGATTGACACAAATTGGTTTTAGGATTATAATATATTAAGATATCCCAATAGTAATCGTAGCAATATACGTAGTTTACATTCGGCAGTTTATCCGGAGGGAGGGAGATTATAGTGTCAGAAGTTCGAGTTGGAGAAAATGAGTCCCTTGATAATGCATTGAGAAGATTTAAACGTCAGTGCTCGAGAAGTGGCGTGCTTTCTGAATTAAGAAAAAGGGAACATTATGAAAGCCCAAGTGTAAAACGCAAAAAGAAATCAGAAGCAGCTAGAAAAAGAAAGTACAAATTTGGCAAGTAAGGAAGTGTGTTTATGGCCCTTAAAGAGCAGATATACAAAGATATGGTTGATGCAATGAAAGCAAAAGACACATTCAGAAAAAATATATTAAGTATGGTTAGATCTTCAATATTGCAAGTTGAAAAGGATACTGGAAAAGTACTTGATGATGATGGGGTCATTGATGTAATTTCAAGGGAAATAAAGCAAAGAAAAGAAGTCCTGCCCGAATATGAAAAAGGTGGAAGGCAGGATTTGGTTGATAAAGCTAACCGTGAAATTGAAATAATGCTTGAATATATGCCTCAGCAGTTGTCTGACGATGAGATTGATGAAATTGTTAGAGGTGTTATAGATGAGATTGGTGCTTCAAATAAAAACGACATAGGAAAAGTAATGAGCAAAGTAATGCCTCTTGTAAAGGGCAAAGCTGATGGCAATAAAGTTAAAACTATAGTTTCACAGCATTTACAGTGAGAAAAAAACTTGGTACGTTAAAGTATCAAGTTTTTTGTTTTTAATGTAATGTAGAGCATAGGATACAAAAATCCATGCTTTTTTTATTTTTTATATTAAAATCCTGAGGAGAATGTTTTTACTTGATAATTCATAAAATTTAACGGGAGGGGGCTTTATCATGAAGTCAAACACCATAAAAGAAGGAATTTTAAATTTAGTTGACTTTCCAAAAGAGGTATTACTGAACCTTCCTAAGATAACCGTAATAGGTAATACACAAATAACAGTTGAAAATCATAGAGGCATAATAGAGTATATACCAGAAAGAATAAGAATTAATTCAACAATAGGAATGATTAGAATATCTGGCAAGAACATGATTATAAATTCAGTTATGACAGAAATTTTAGTAATCACTGGGAAAATACTAAGCATAGAAATAATTGTATAAAGATGCAAAGTTTTATGCAAAAATGTTAAAAAATTATGCAGTGTTTTTTGCCATTCTAGTGAATATTACGAATTATCTCAATTTCCCCAAAGGAGGTATTTATTTGCTAGCAATAAAATTGTGGAATTTTTTATACGGGTATGCTATTATAAGAATTGAAGGTTTATCAATTGAAAGATTTTTAAATCTTGTTATATCGAAAAACATATATGTGTGGGATGTAAAAAGGACAGACCATACTACTATAGTTGCAAAGATTAGTTTAAAAGGTTTTAAGCTGCTTTTGCCATATACAAAAGTAACTAATTGCAGGGTATTTATTGTCGAAAAAAAAGGTCTTCCGTTTATTATTTTTTATTTGCGAAGACGAAAAATGCTTGTAATTGGTGCATTATCATGTATTATACTGGCATATTTTTTTTCAATGTTTATTTGGTCTGTAGAGATTGTAAATCCGAAAAATGTAGATGAAAGTTCTATAATATCAGAACTCGATAAATTAGGTCTTAAGGCTGGTGTTTCTAAGTCAGCTATTGATATACCGAAGATACAGCAAGAATTTTTAATCGATGTAAAAGATATAGCTTGGATAGGGATCGATATAAAGGGAACAAAAGCTATTGTTAAAGTTGTAAAAAAAACTATTCCACCAGCGATTTTACAGGAGAATGTACCATGTAATATAATAGCTAAAAAAGATGGTATAATATATAAGATGACAGTATTAGAAGGAGACGCTGTTAAAAAAGTTGGAGATACTGTAAAAGTAGGAGATGTATTAGTATCCGGCATAGTTGAAAGACCAAATACTGAAACACGGTTTGTGCATTCAATGGGTACAATATTGGCAAGGACTTGGTATGAAGGTTATGCAGATGTAAGTTTAACACAGCAAAAATATGAAAGAACCGGAAAGAAAATTACCGTAACGAAAATATCAATGGGGAATAGCAATTTAACTTTATCTCCCAGAAAGATTGATTTTAAAAATTATGATAAAGAAGTAAAATTCATAACATCAAGCTATTCACCAGTAAAGATAATAAGTGAAACGTATTATGAGACTGTTCCGGTTGATAAGATACTTGCGAAAGATGAGGCAAAGAAGCTAGCAATTGACAAAGCGCTGAGGAATATAAAACCGGCTTTTGGGAAAGATGCTAAAATAGTAAGTAGACAAGAAAAGATAACCATGGTTAATACTAATGTATTACGAGCTGACGTTATAGTAGAAGTAATAGAGGATATAGGGACTCAAGAAAATATCAATTATAATACGGAGGTAAAAATTGAAAGAAGTAACAATTGATATTAATAATATAGAACAAGCGGCAAATCTTTTTGGAAAATTTGACGAAAATATAAAATTGATAGAAGAGGGAATGGATGTAAAAATTGTAGTTCGCGATGATATGATTAAAATTAGCGGTGAAGATAGTAATGTTGATGGTGCAGAAAAAGTGTTTAGTGAACTCATTGATATTATTAATAGCGGTGAGATAATAACGGCTCAAAATGTATTATACGCTATGAGATTAGTTAACATGGGAGAGGAAGAAAAACTAAAATCAATATTATCTGACATTGTTTGCATAACATCTAGAGGGAAACAGATTAGATGTAAGACGTATGGTCAAAAGAGATATGTGAATGCAATAAGAAACAACGAGATAGTTTTTGGAATCGGGCCGGCAGGTACAGGTAAAACATATTTGGCTATGGCTATGGCTGTCACATCTTTAAAGAACAAAGAAATAGGGCGTATAATCTTAACTAGACCCGCTGTAGAAGCAGGAGAACGGCTTGGATTTTTGCCTGGTGATTTGCAAGAAAAAGTTGATCCATACTTAAGACCGCTGTACGATGCCCTGTATGATATATTGGGAGCCGAAACATTTCAAAAGTACATGGAGAAGGGCTTAATAGAGGTAGCGCCACTTGCCTACATGAGGGGACGGACTCTTGACGATTCATTTATTATACTTGATGAAGCACAAAATACTACTCCGGAGCAAATGAAAATGTTTCTTACGAGAATTGGCTTTGGTTCTAAGGCTGTTATAACAGGAGACATAACCCAGGTGGATTTGCCTAAAGGGAAAAGATCGGGGTTAAAAGATGTTATAGAGATATTGAATGGAATAGAAGGTATAGAATTCGTTTTATTAAAAGAACAAGATGTCATAAGACATCCTCTTGTTGCAAAAATAGTAAAGGCATATGAAACTTATGAAAATTCTAAAGAAAGCGACGGCAGTACAGATGAAAAAAGCTCTTCTTGGGAGGATTAATTTAGATGTTAATTAAGGACATGCCAATAAAAAAAATATTGTTAAGTCAAAAGGCATATTTAATATATTTTACAGTAATATACATAGTTGCATCAATATTTTTATTCTATACAGCTATAACTCCGCCAAAATTTGATATTAAAGCAGGCGATGTTGCCCAGATAGATATTAAAGCACCTAAAGACATTGTAGATAATTTGGCAACACAGAAAAAGATTCAAGAAGCAGTCAATAGTGTAAATCCAAAATATGATTATGATGAAAATGTTGCCCAAGAGTCGTACGTGAAACTAACCGACTTTTTTAACAAATTAAGGAATATAAGAAAATCTAATGCACAACCAGATGAAAAACTAAATACATTAAAAGAAATACTTCCAATAAAACTGGATGATCAGTCGCTTAAAACTTTACTTTCTGCTGAAGACAATACTATAATCGCTGTTGAGTCATTGGCAATCTCTACTGAAAAGGCTACAATGTCGAGGCAGATAACTGATGATGCTTTATCTGGGGCACTAAGTAGTGTAAAGAGCGTTATTGATAATTCGGATTTAAGTCAGGATTTAAAACCGATAGTTTACACTATAATATCGTCGGTGATTTCTCCTAACATGATATATAATACTAGCGAGACGGAACTTGCTAGGAAAGAAGCTGCTGAAAAAGTAGAGCCAGTTGTTTATAAAAAAGGCCAAAACATCATTGTAAGTGGGGAAGTCGTTACAAGCGACCAAATTCAGGTTTTAAAGGCTTTGGGTTTATTAAAGAATAACAGCAGAATAGATATAGCGATGCTTTCTGGGATTATTATGCTATTATTGTTGTCTCTGTTTATCACTGTATACTATATAAATAGGCTCAATAAAAAAGTGAAAGAAAAGAACGCATATATTCAAATACTTTACCTATTGGGAATTATATATTATTTTATTGTTATTGCATTAAAAAATATAAATCCATTATTGATACCATCTGAAATGTTAGCATTATCTGTATCTGTAATATTAGACCCATTTATTGCTATAATGCTAAATACTTTCTTTTCAATCATTGGTGGAATGATGTTGAATTTTAATCAAGCCTTTTTTATCATGTCCATATTTGGGGGTACCATTGGAGCCATAAAAATGGTAAATTCTAAACAGAGAATTGATTTCGTCAAAGCAGGTATCTACGTAAGTGCTGTTAATACATTATCTATATTAGGTGTAGGTTTGATAAATAGTAATAATATTGTATCTGTTCTAGAAAACAGTTTGTGGGGAATTATTAGTGGTGCCTTCAGCGTAATTCTTGCTATCGGATTGCTTCCGTTTTGGGAAGCAGGATTTGATATAATAACACCTCTAAAATTACTTGAGCTTTCAAATCCCAACAGTCCTTTATTGAAAAGATTGATGATGGACGCTCCTGGTACGTATCATCACAGCATAATTGTCGCTAATTTAGCAGAAGCTGCTTCTGATGCGATTGGTGCTAACAGTCTTTTAACAAGAGTAGGAGCATATTATCATGATATAGGAAAAGTAAAAAGACCTTATTTTTTTAAAGAAAATCAATTTACTGATGAAAATCTTCATGATAAAATATCTCCAGATTTAAGTACATTGGTGATCACGTCACATGTGAAAGATGGTGTAGAACTGGCTAAAAAGTATAAATTACCTGAGGATATTATTAACTTAATACGAGAACATCATGGGACATCCCTTGTAAAGTATTTTTACAGCAAAGCATTAAAAGCTGATGACTTGTGTGAAGAAGACTCTTTTAGGTATACTGGCCCTAAACCGCAAACGAAAGAATCTGCAATTTTAATGCTGGCAGATTCTATTGAAGCTTCAGTAAGATCCCTTAGTGAACCGACAGATGATGAAATTGAAGCTATGGTTAACAAGATAATTGATGACAGGTTGAAAGATGGGCAGCTAGACGAAAGCAATTTGACATTAAAAGATATTAAAGTTTTATCTAAGTCTTTTTTGACATCTTTGAACGGAATATTTCATCATAGGATAGAGTATCCTGAAATAGAAAATAATAAAGCAGAGGTGTTACAATGAATATTTTGATAGATAATAGACAGGATAAAGTAGATGTTGACGGATTAGATAAAATTGTAGAAGATGTTGTTAAAACAGCTTTAGAAGTTGAAGGCGTTGTAGATGATGTGGAGGTAAGCGTATCATTTGTCGACAACGAAGAGATTCACAAATTAAATAAATATTATAGAAATGTAGATAGAGAAACAGATGTATTGTCGTTTCCTCTGGTTGAATTTGAGGAAATATACTCCGATATTGACGAAGAAAATTATGATGAAGATGATGCAGCAGGTCCGGAGCCAATTGGAGACATAGTGATTTCACTGGAGAAAGCAAAACAACAAGCGGAAGAATATGGACATTCTTTCATAAGGGAGGTAGCGTATCTTACAGCTCACAGTATGTTCCATTTAATGGGGTATGATCATGAGACAGATGATGAAAGAAAGATTATGAGAGAAAAAGAAGATGAAGTTATGAGACGTTTAAAAATAGAAAGGTGATATATTTTTGAAGATTAAAAAGTTAATAGATAGCTTTAATTATGCCATAGAAGGAATTATATATACATTTAAAACTGAAAAAAACATGAAAATACATTTTGCTGCAGCAATACTAGTTTTAATTTTGAGCCTCTTTTATAATTTTAGCAAACTTGAAATGATTGCCATAATTGTTACAATATCACTTGTTCTAATGGCTGAAATGATTAATACAGCAGTCGAAACTATTGTAGATTTAATAACTGATGAATACCATGTTCTGGCCAAAATTGCTAAAGATATTGCTGCAGGTGCTGTATTGATAACTGCTTTAAATGCAATATTTGTTGCGTATTTGCTTTTTTTTAATAGATTAAATCCTTGGACGAATATTTTACTTACAAGGCTTAAGAATTCTCCTGCTCATGTGACATTTATAACACTTATAGTTGTAATGATAGTAACGATAATTTTAAAAGCCTATTTTGGAAAGGGAACTCCATTACGGGGTGGTTTGCCTAGCGGACATAGTGCAATTGCATTTTGTCTTGCTACTGCATCAACGTTTATATCTAAAAATATACTCCTATCGACTATAAGTTTTATAATGGCATTTATGGTAGCACAGAGTAGAGTAGAGGGAAATATACATTCTACATTTCAAGTAATTGTAGGAGCAATTATTGGTATACTTATAACAGTATTATTTTTTCAGATAGTCAAATAAAAATATTTGAGGTGATGATATGACATTTAAATCAGGGTTTGCTGCATTAATAGGTAGAACGAATGTTGGTAAATCCACTTTATTAAACGCTTTATTAGAGGAGAAAGTAGCCATAACTTCTGATAAACCACAAACTACTAGGAATACAATTCAAGGTATCTTGACAGGTGAGGATTATCAAGTAGTCTTCATTGACACACCAGGTATACATAAGCCGAAACATAAATTAAGCGAAATCATGATTGAATCTGTGAAAAAGACGTTAACAGAAGTTGATTTAATAATTTATATGGTAGAACCGGATGCTGAGGTTGGACCTGGTGATAAATATATAATTGAGCACTTAATATCAATTGATACACCAGTTATTCTTGTAATCAATAAAATTGATACGGTTCCGCATGAAACTGTTGATAAAACTATCGAAAATTTTAAGGCACAGTATAATTTTAAAGATATCTTGCCAATATCTGCTTTAAAAAATAAAAATATAGATTTATTGAAACATACAATAGTATCATATATGCCTGAGGGGCCTCAATATTTTCCTAGTGACTATATAACAGATAGGCCAGAAAAGTTTTTAGTATCCGAAATAATAAGGGAGAAAATACTGAATTATTTGGAAGATGAAGTGCCACATGGAGTATATGTAGAAGTTAATTCGATGAAAGTTCGCGAAAATAAAGATATTCTGGATATTGAAGCTTTTATATTTTGCGAAAAAGAGTCTCATAAGGCTATTATTATAGGTAAAAACGGGCAGATGTTAAGGAAGATTGGAAGCAATGCCAGAACTGAGCTGGAAAGTCTATTTGGACAAAAAATATATTTAGATTTGTGGGTAAAAGTTAAAAAAGGCTGGAGAGATAATATCAGTATATTAAGAAATTTCGGCTATGTGATTGACAAAAGCTGATGATTGATGTTAAAGTATAGGTATGAAAGGTGGAATTATGATGGAAATTGCAAAAATAATTGATCATACACTCTTGAAAGCGGATGCAACAGATGCACAAATTAAAAAATTAGCAGAAGAAGCTATTGAACACGGTTTTGCGTCTGTTTGTATAAATCCGTGTCATGTAAAATATGTTGCAGATATATTGAAAAACAGCGGTGTAAAGGTATGTACGGTAATTGGTTTTCCTTTAGGGGCTAATACTGTCGAAGCAAAAGTTTTTGAAACAAAAGAAGCTATTTCCAATGGGGCACAAGAGATAGACATGGTTTTGAATATCGGCAAACTTAAAGTTGGAGACTATGATTATGTAAAGAATGAAATAAAAGCTGTAACGCGTGCTGCTAAATCATTTGGAGATATAATCGTAAAAGTCATATTAGAAACATGTTATCTTTCCGATGAAGAAAAAATAAAGGCTTGTAAAATTACAGTGGATGCAGGGGCTGATTTTGTAAAGACATCAACTGGGTTTGGCAGCGGCGGTGCTACCGTACATGATGTAGAACTTATGAGAAAAACCGTAGGTGAAAATTTTGGTGTCAAGGCATCAGGAGGTATAAGGACTGCAGAATTTGCAAGAGAAATTGTCAAGGCAGGTGCTAATAGGATAGGTACAAGTTCAGGTATACAAATTGTAAAGGGATGGTAAGAGTATGATCTTACATCTGATTTGGAATCTTTTTAAAAGAACAGGTAATATTGAATATTTTATGATTTATAAAGATTATGAACGTATCTCCATAGAGAATAATAAGTTTAAAAAGGACAAATTAGTATGAAGTTTATAAAGACTGAATCTATTGTTTTGAAAAGCAGACTTATTGGCGAGTCAGATAAAGTTGTTACACTTTTTACAAAAACAAATGGAAAGATACAGGCGATAGCCAAAGGTGCAAGGAATTCTAAAAGTAGATTTTTAGGGTCTTCTCACCCGTTTTCTATTGGATATTATGTTTTATTCCAGGGTCAAAATTATTATTATGTGGATCAATGGGAATTAATTCATTCTTTTTTAAAGATTGATGACGACATTTTGAAGCTTTCTTATGCATCGTATTTTGCCGATGTTGTATACAAATTGCTTCAAGATGATGATAGAAATATAAATATCTATAATCTTTTGAAATATTCTTTGCTGTTGCTTGAAAAAGGTTCCATCAATAATGATTTACTTGCAGTTTTATTTAACTTGAAATTTGTGACGTTTATGGGTTATATGCCTGAAGTTGATTGTTGCGTATCTTGTGGTAAAAAAGATAAGCTTATGTATTTTTCGCCAGCTAAAGGCGGTGTTTTATGTAATAATTGCAAAAGCGCGGTAGATGACATATTATATTTGAAAAGAGATACACTAAATATATTAAGATTTTTACTTAACTATGGCTTCAATAATATAGGAAAAATAGTAGTGCAAAAAGCGACTGTAGACGAACTAGACAGACTAATGACTGAATATATGAATGTTCATTTTGACAAGATATTTCAGTCAAAGAATTTTTTAGACAAGATAAAGAACATGTAGGAGGTGATAAAGGTGGAAAATGATCTTGAGAAGATTGACCAGATTGTTGCAAGGGCAGGAGTTAGTTATAAAGAAGCGAAGGAAGCGTTAGAGAAAAGCAATGGCGATGTTGTTGATGCCCTTATCTATCTGGAGGAAAACAAGAAAAAATGGACAGAAAATATATCTGTTGCTGGCTCTGAAGTCGTTGATAAAATAAAAGAAATAGTAAAAAAAGGAAATGTGACGAAAATTAGGATCAAAAAAGATGACAATGTAATACTAGAAATACCGGTTACAGCAGGTGCTATTTCGGCTATTATAGTTCCTCAGCTTACTATAGTGGGTGCTGCGTTAGCGTTTTTTACTAATTGCACTATTGAGATAGAGAGACCAAATAAAGAGATCACAGTTTTAAAAGAAGAAAAGGAATGAAGTATGATTAAATTTGTTGTTATTTCATATTGACATAATTTAAACTATCTGATATTCTAAAATAAATTGAGCATTGACCCTTTTTGCCGTGTAGGAAAAAGGGTTTTGTTTATACATAAGAAGGAGTGTTTGTATATGGCTTTTGAAGTGACTATGGATAAAATAGTATCTCTTGCAAAAAATCGAGGCTTTATATTTCCAGGATCCGAAATTTATGGAGGGCTAGCGAATACATGGGATTATGGGCCACTTGGAGTAGAATTTAAAAACAATGTGAAAAAAGCTTGGTGGTCAAAATTTATACAGGAGAATCAATATAACGTTGGAATTGATTGTGCAATATTGATGAATCCTGAAACATGGGTAGCATCAGGGCACGTAGGTGGGTTTAGTGATCCATTGATGGACTGCAAAGAGTGCAAGTCAAGATTTCGTGCTGATAAACTTGTTGAAGATTATTTGAAAGAACAAGGACAAGAAGCTATTGTTGATGGTTGGTCCAATGACAAATTAAAGCAATTCATAGAGGTAAATAATGTACCTTGTCCTGTTTGTGGTGCACACAACTTTACCGATATAAGAAAATTTAATTTGATGTTTAAAACATTTCAGGGAGTTACAGAAGATTCTAAATCAGAGATATATTTAAGACCAGAAACGGCACAAGGAATATTTGTAAATTTTAAAAATGTATTAAGAACAACAAGGAGAAAAATACCTTTTGGAATAGGACAAATTGGGAAATCTTTTAGAAATGAAATCACTCCTGGAAATTTTACATTTAGGACGAGAGAATTTGAACAGATGGAGTTGGAGTTCTTCTGTAAACCTGGTGAAGACATAGAGTGGTTTAATTACTGGAAAGAGTTTTGTATGAATTGGCTCTTGAATTTAGGTCTAAAAAAGGAAAATTTAAGATTTAGAGATCATAGCAAAGAAGAGCTTTCTCATTACAGCAATGCGACTACAGACATAGAATACAGATTTCCTTTCGGGTGGGGAGAGCTATGGGGCATAGCTGACAGAACAGATTTTGACTTGAAGAGACATATGGAGCACTCTGGAGTTGATTTAACTTATTTTGATCCAATTACAAATGAGAAGTACATACCATATTGTATAGAACCGTCTGTTGGTGCAGATAGAGTAGCTTTGGCTTTTTTGATAGATGCATATAATGAAGAAGAGGTAGAAGAAAATGATACAAGGGTTGTATTGAAATTACATCCTATGCTTGCGCCGATTAAGGCGGCTGTTCTCCCGCTGTCAAAAAAACTTGGTGATAATGCTTATAAATTGTATGACGATTTAAGAAAAGAGTTTGTCGTGGATTACGATGAAACAGGGAGCATAGGGAAGAGATACAGGCGTCAAGATGAAATTGGAACACCTTACTGTATTACATATGATTTTGATTCGTTAAATGATGAGTCTGTAACGATAAGAGACAGGGATACTATGCAACAAGTAAGATTAAAAATTAACGAAGTGAAACCATATTTAGAATCAAAATTAAAAATATAAAAAAAATCGGGCTATTGCCTGGTTTTTTTTATATTTTATGTTATAATATTATTGGACATTATTGTAATTAATTTTGTTTGAAAATGGTAGTTATAAATCATTAGAAAACGTTAATCTAAGAACTATTATTCACATGGGAATGAAATTGTCCCACATGACTGATATGGTATCAGCTAATATTTAGGAGGCTAAAACTATTGTGGATGAGAATGTTGTTATTTATCTCGTTTCGGATTCTAGTATAGATACAGCAGAACATGTTGCGGCAATAGCTGCTTCTAGATTTGGTGCTAATATAAGTCAGATAAAAAAATTTCCTTATGTTGGAGATAAAAATCAAATTGATGAAATAGCTATTGATGCATCAAATAACAAAAATAGTCTTATAATACATACAATGGTAGTTGACGAGCTTAAAAAGCATCTACTTAAGAAAGCCCAGCAGTTTAATTTGCGCATAGTAGATGTGATGGGACCGATTATGGATGCTATAGAAGGTACTACTGGTATACCACCTTCTGATTTGTTCTTTCCTAAGAGGAAATTGGATGAGGACTATTTTAAAAAGATGGATGCAATTGAATTCGCTGTAAAGCACGATGATGGAAAAGATGCTAACGGTATATTGTTGGCTGACGTAGTGATATTAGGTGTATCTAGGACTTCAAAGACTCCTTTATGTATGTACCTTGCACATAAATACATTAAAGCTGCAAATTTTCCGCTTGTTCCTGAAGTAGATCCACCGAGGGAGTTATTTGAGATAGATCATAATAGAATATTTGGACTCATGATAAATATTGATAATTTGGTGGAAATACGAAAAGAAAGGCTAAAATCGCTTGGATTAGATTCTAAGGCAGTGTATGCTGCTAAAGATAGAATAATTAAAGAACTTAATTATGCTAAGGAGGTGATGCAGAGATTAGACTGTACAGTTATTGATGTAACAAATAAAGCTGTTGAAGAAACAGCAAGCATAATATTAAATAAAATAAATAAAGGAGGACTATAAATGGCAAAGAAGTATGTTTATTTATTCAGCGAAGGTAATGCATCAATGAGAAACTTACTTGGTGGAAAAGGAGCAAACCTTGCTGAAATGACAAATTTAGGTTTGCCTGTGCCCCAAGGCTTTACTGTAACAACAGAAGCTTGTACTAAATATTATGAGGATGGCAAAAAAATATCAGATGATATAGTTGAAGAAATTTATAAGAATATGGCTATTCTAGAACAAATAAATAATAAAAAATTTGGCGACAAGAAAAATCCCTTGTTGGTTTCAGTGCGTTCAGGTGCAAGAGTTTCTATGCCTGGAATGATGGATACGATTTTAAATCTTGGATTAAACGATGATACAGTTTTAGGACTCGCTGAAGCTACAAATAATGAGAGATTTGCTTTTGACAGTTATAGAAGATTTATTCAAATGTTCTCAGATGTTGTAATGGGAATTGATAAAAATAAATTTGAGGCAATCCTTGATGCTGTAAAAGAAGAAAACGGTGCTAAATACGATACAGATCTAACTGCAGAAAACTTAAAAGAAGTTGTAAAGAGATATAAAGAATTGTACAAACAAGAGATGGGTGTTGATTTCCCACAAGATCCAAAGGTTCAGCTACTCGAAGCTGTCAAAGCCGTATTTAGGTCATGGGATAACCCAAGGGCAATTGTATACAGAAGGTTAAATGATATACCGAGCGACTGGGGTACAGCAGTAAATGTTCAAACAATGGTATTCGGCAATATGGGAAATGACTCAGGTACAGGCGTTGCATTTACGAGAAATCCTGCTACCGGCGAAAAAGCTTTATTCGGCGAATTCTTGATGAATGCTCAAGGTGAAGACGTTGTTGCAGGTATAAGGACACCACAGCCAATATCAACATTAAAAGATATTATGCCAGAAGTATACAATCAGTTTACAGAGATTGCAAACAAGCTGGAAAACCACTACAGAGATATGCAAGACATTGAATTTACGATTGAAAGATCAAAGTTGTACATGCTTCAAACTAGAAATGGAAAGAGAACTGCTCAGGCAGCATTAAAAGTTGCAATCGATTTAGTGAATGAAGGATTGATTGATGAAAAAGAAGCAGTATTAAGAGTTGATCCGAAACAGCTTGACCAGTTATTGCATCCAATGTTTGACGCGGAAGCACTAAAAGCAGCAAAACCAATTGCAAAAGGCTTACCAGCATCACCAGGTGCAGCTGCAGGAAAGGTATATTTTACAGCAGATGATGCGGTTGAAGCTGCAAAAGGTAGAGGCGAAAAAGTAGTACTCGTAAGAATGGAAACATCTCCTGAGGATATTGAAGGCATGGTTGTTGCACAAGGTATTTTAACTGGTCGTGGTGGTATGACATCACATGCTGCTGTTGTCGCTAGAGGAATGGGAACATGCTGTGTAGCTGGTTGCAGTGCTGCTTTGATAGATGAGAATGAAAAAGTTATGAAAATAGGAGATGTTATTGTAAAAGAAGGAGACTACATATCAATAGATGGTAGCACAGGTAACGTATATCTCGGCGAAATTAAAACTGTACCACCTTCATTAACAGGTAATTTTGCTACGTTGATGGGATGGGCAGACAGATATAGAAAATTAAAAGTTAAAGCAAATGCCGACATTCCAAGAGATGCAAAAGTTGCAGTAAACTTTGGCGCTGAAGGAATAGGTCTTTGCAGAACAGAGCACATGTTCTTTGCTGAAGACAGAATACCTGCAATGAGAGAAATGATTGTATCAAAGACTGAGGAACAAAGAAGAAATGCATTGAACAAGCTTCTTCCAATGCAAAGGTCTGACTTTGAAGGATTGTTTGAGGCTATGGGAGAACATCCTGTAACAATACGTCTTCTTGATCCACCACTACATGAATTCTTGCCTCATGAGGATGAAGATATAAAAGCTTTGGCAAACGAAATGGGAATGGCATTTGAAGATTTGAAGGCTACTGTAGAAAGTCTTAAAGAGTTTAATCCAATGCTTGGATTTAGAGGATGCAGACTTGCTGTTAAGTATCCAGAAATAGCTGAGATGCAGACAAGAGCTATAATTGAGGCAGCAATAAATGTATCCAATAAACTTGGTATTAATATTGAACCACAAATAATGATACCTCTCATTGGCGATATAAAAGAAATGAAATATGTAAAAGAGATTATAGTAAAAACTGCCGATGAAGTATTGAAAGAGAAGAATGCTAATCTTAAGTACCAAGTTGGAACAATGATTGAAGTACCTAGAGCTGCTCTTACAGCAGATGAAATTGCAAAAGAAGCTGAGTTCTTCTCATTTGGTACAAATGACTTGACACAGCTTACATTTGCATTCTCAAGAGATGATGCAGGTAAATTCTTAGAATCATACTATGACAAGAAGATATACGACTTTGATCCATTTGCAAAGCTTGATCAAAATGGTGTAGGCAAGCTTGTTGAAATGGGTACAAAATTAGGTAGACAAACGAGACCTGATTTAAGTGTAGGCATATGCGGAGAACATGGCGGAGATCCATCGTCAATTGAATTCTCCCATAAAGCAGGTCTTGACTATGTATCATGTTCACCATACAGAGTGCCAATTGCAAGACTCGCTGCTGCACAAGCTGCAATAAAGGATGAAAAATAAAGAATAATATATATTATAAAATATTTTAGGCTGCTGGCATATTTTGTCCAGCAGCCTTTTACATATTGCTTTTTATTATTTTGCCATTTTTATCTATAACTTTATATTTGCCTGTGTAAAAATCAATAAAAATCATTGGATATGAGCTGTATTTATTTGTTAATATCTCCCAATAAACTAATTCTTTTCTGGGATTTTCTGTTGTCTCGTGTTTCAACTCTATTTTCCAAATCTCATCGCATAACTTATTATTATTTACAATTGATATTGCATCTTCTCTTGAAATACCATCTTTTGAGTTAACAACATATTCCAAATGTGGATTAAAAAAATGAATTTGATTTATAAAATAAATATTTTTATTGCCTTTACTGTCAATAGCATTTACTACAGTTAATGGTCTACCAATATTATTAAAATGTAAAGAAGTAATTTTAACCGTATGTCCTTCATAAATAACTATAGAAATTGCTTGTATTTGCCTTAAAAAAAGCAATATAAAAAAACAGATTATTAGAATAAATAATAACAATATTTTGTATTTCTTTTTTATAATAATACCCTCCTTAGAATTTTAATAGGCTTGATAATAATTTTACTGTAAAAAGTCATTTTCCGGAACATATTTTTAATCGGTAATGCTTTGACTTGCAATTTATTACACGGTGCCTTAGCTCTAATGCCTCAAACAACATATTAGGCTTTAAAACTGATTCATATTCAGTTATTATTTTGCAGCTTGAATTTGCTATAAAAAATTACTTTTTGCAGTAATATATAAATAATCTTTACTTAGATTCAGCAAGTAAAAAATCTAAATCAAATATTATTTTATAAATTAATTTTATATATCAAATTTTACTAAATAGTTCAATCTTTCTGATGAATCTAAGTTTATAATATCAATTTTATTTAGTGATTACATTTACATACCCCATATTGTATATGCAAGATTACTAATATAGGATTTATCATAATTAAAATCTCTATATACATCATTGGTATTCCAACCATCATGAACAACATACCAATAATTTGTTGTATAACCCATAAATACTACATAATGACTGCCGTAATATGGGTGTAATAAATAAAGTACAGTACCTGGTCTGTTATTATTTATCTCATTTTTAATTGAGTCATAACTTGTTACAAGGTCACCAGTATAGAACTAACCATAGTAAACTCTATTTGTATATTGATTTAATCCATTTTTATACCATAAAAAAGGTGTTGCACCGACTGTTGTTCCCATATCTTTTGCAAGTTGTGCTATATCATTATCTGCATTACCTGTTATTAATTTAGGATAACCATTATGCGCCCAGAAGTACAATAAATTATAAGCTGCTACTGGTCCACAAGATCTATATTACCAACAACTTGTTCTGTATCAACATTATAAAGTATTTTACCAGATGATAATGCGGTTACATTAGTTGTAATGTTTTTTGTTTTTAATAAATTTTTTGCATCCTTAGTTGTATCTACACTTAATTTTACACTACTATCATATGTAAAATCAAATATTTCTTTCGATTTTGATTTTTCATCTTCTGCGGCTACACCATAGTTTGACGGTCCATCATACAATAATGTTATTTTCTAATTATTAAATTTGTCTGATTTGGCTTTTATATATTCAGAAAGATAGTCTGAATATGGTGATTGGCCAAGAGCATATTCAACAACTTTATCAGTTTTAGGGTCTACAATGACATATCCAATTATTTTGTTACCATGCAATATATTATAAAGGTAAGCTGATAATTGATCGTCCGAATTATATAAATTTATTCTTTCACTTATTTTTTCTCCATTCCAAATCATAAATTCACCGTAATTTGAAATGTTCTTTATTTGTACTTCAACATCTTTATCTACAGTGTTATCCATAGCAAAAACAAAACTAAAGGTAGAAACTGTAAGAAGAGTAACAATATGAAGACAGAAATGGAGCAAAAACAATTGCAAGAGAATTCACAATACATTAAACATTATGCGGATAAAATTTGAAGAAAAAATTTGCTAACGACTACTTGACACAAACAGTTTTTCTTTAATATTTCACATTTTAGATGTTATAATTATAATAGATATTGGAAAATTAATTATGTAAGAAATTTGGTGTGTATTTATACTAATATTATGTAAATTTTTATTTTAATGGATTGCGAGGAATATGTATGAATTTTAAAGATAAATTATTAGAGCTTTTTAGCGACGAAAATTACAAGCCTTCAAAGATTGATAATATTTTGAAAATGCTTGATGTGGATTATAGTCAAAAAGGCATTGTTGAGGATTTATTAAAGGATTTAGAAAAAGATGGGACAATATATAAAACAAAAAATGAAAAGTACGCTTTATCAGAAAGACTGGATATAATAAAAGGCAAAATAGATGCTACTTCGAGAGGATTCGCTTTTTTGATACCAGAAAATGAAAACATTAAGGACATATTTATTTCTAAAGACAATTTAAACAATGCAATGCAAAATGATATTGTATTAGTGCGGGTAATAAAAAAAGTTGAAGGTAAAAAGTGGGAAGGAGAAGTTGTGAAAATACTCAAAAGGGCTAATTCTACTATAGTTGGCACTTTTGAGAAAAGCCGCAATTTTGGCTTTGTAGTTCCCGATGATAGAAACATTACGCAAGATGTTTTTATTTCAAAAGCTGACACTATGAATGCTCAAGATGGCATGAAAGTTGTCGTGAAAATAACTAAGTGGCCAGAAAAAAGGAGAAGTCCTGAAGGGAAAATAGTTGAGATTTTAGGCAGGAAAAATGATCCTGGAGTAGATGTACTGTCAGTGATTCGCTCATACAACATACCTGAAGAATTTCCAAAGAAAGTCATAAGAGAAGCAGAAAATATAGAAGATAAAATATCTAGTGAAGAAATATCAGGAAGGACAGATTTGCGCCACCTGAATATTGTGACAATAGATGGTGAAGATGCAAAGGATCTTGATGATGCTGTAGCAGTGGAAAAGCTTGATAGTGGTGATTATATACTTTATGTTAGTATTGCCGATGTCAGTCATTACGTAAAAGAAGGTTCGGAGCTTGATAAGGAGGCTTTAAACAGGGGCTGCAGTGTGTACTTTATAGATAGAGTCATACCAATGCTGCCACATAGATTGTCAAATGGAATTTGCAGCCTCAATCCATCAGAGGACAGATTGACACTTACAGTCAAGATGAAGATAGACAAGAATGGTAATGTTGTAGATCACGATATATTTGAAAGTGTAATACGAAGCAAAGAAAGAATGACATATACTAATGTATACAAAATTTTAGAAGGAAATGATGAATTAAAAGAGCGTTATAAAGATTTAGTAGGGGATTTTAATAATATGAGAGATTTGGCAAAGATATTGTTGGAAAGAAGAAAAAGACGGGGTAGTGTAGACTTTGATTTTGAAGAAGCAAAAGTAATTGTTGATGAAAATGGAAAACCAACCGATATTGTAAAAGTCGAGAGAAATATAGCACATAGGATTATTGAGGAATTTATGCTTGTTGCAAATGAGACAGTTGCCGAACACATGCATTGGATTAACGTGCCATTTGTGTATAGAGTTCATGAACATCCTGACATGGAAAAGTTGATGGCATTTAATAAATTTATACACAATCTTGGTTATCACATAAAAGGCATTGGAGGAGATGAAATACATCCAAAGGCTTTACAAGAACTTATAAAACAGGTGAGAGGAAAAAATGAACAAAGGATTGTAGAGACACTTTTATTAAGATCCCTTAAAAGAGCTAGGTACAGTCCAGAGGATTTAGGCCACTATGCACTTGCAACGCAGTATTATACACACTTTACATCACCTATAAGAAGGTATCCTGATCTTATAATCCATAGGATTATTAAAGAGAATATTCATGGAAAATTGAATGAGAAGCGGCAGGAACATTATAACAAAATATTAAATGACATTTCATTAAAATCTTCAGAAAGGGAAAGAGCGGCGGATTCTGCAGAGAAAGAAATAGAAGATTTGAAGAAAGTAGAGTACATGAAAGAAAGAATTGGAAATGTATATAAGGCTATAATCGCTAATGTTACCAATTATGGGTTTTTTGTAGAGCTAGACAATACTGTAGAAGGATTGGTAGATATAGATACACTTGATGATGACTACTATCATTATGATGATGAAACATATACGTTGATAGGAGAAAGAACGAAGAGAAAGTTTTCTATAGGCGATGAAGTTTATGTAAAAGTTGTAGGTGCAAATGTAGACAGGAGAGAGATAGATTTTGTATTGGCGTCTCCTGATGAAGCAACAAAGATAAAGATGCTTGACATGAGTTTTTAATATGCTATAATAGAAAAGCAAAGGCCCTATTTGTTTGACACAAGTAGGGTGATTTTGTGAAAAAGGTGTTATCTTATGACAAGCGAAAATATTAAAGTATTAGCACAAAATAAAAAAGCAAGCCACGATTATTTTATTGACGAAGTATATGAAGCGGGCATTGTACTCTTTGGTACTGAAGTTAAATCTGTTCGCATGGGTAAAGTCAATTTGAAGGACAGCTTTGCGCGTATTGAAAACAATGAAGTTTTCTTATACAATATGCATATAAGTCCTTATGAGAAAGGTAATATATTTAACAAGGATCCATTGAGAACAAGGAAATTGCTTTTAAACAGACGAGAAATAAATAAATTGACGGGATATGTTACTCAAAAAGGTTATACATTAGTACCACTAAGAGTTTATTTAAAACATGGACTCGTAAAAATTGAGTTGGCTGTAGCTAGAGGTAAGAAATTATATGATAAGAGAGAAGATATAGCAAAAAGAGATGCCAAGAGAGAAATTGAAAGGCATTTTAAAGAAAAACAGCATATATAAATATGGGGGTGTACTGGTTTCGACGGGGGTAGTCGAGGTAAAAGTAGCGAGTCGAGGTTCCATCTGCTCGTTAAACGGTGGACTTAAAAATAAACGCAAACAACGATAATTTAGCTTACGCTGCTTAATTAATAAGCAGCCGTTCAACCTTTGATTCCCACATCAAAGGATTGGGCGTCGATTTAGTGGGGAACTGATTTATCAAAGCTTTGAGATAAATCGGATTTTATGAAGCTACTGAAGCAGTTATCCTGTCACTGGGAGAACTGCAGAGGGAATGTAAAAACAGTGACTGCACTCGGAGAAGCTTTTACTGTGACACCTTCGGACCGGGGTTCGACTCCCCGCACCTCCACCATACATATAAACTTTTCATCTGGGGACGTAGCTCAGTTGGGAGAGCACCACAATGGCATTGTGGGGGTCGAGAGTTCGAGTCTCTTCGTCTCCACTGAGAAATTTCAAGGATTTCCTTCAAATATAGAAGTATCGAAATCCTTTTTAATTTTTTATAAAACCAATTAGAATAATAAAAAACTATTGGGATTACCCCAATAGTTTTTTAAGTATATAGAATATTTTACACATAGAATAACATATCTGCATATGTCGGTAGTGGCCAAATATCAGCATCTACTAAGGTTTCTAATTTATCGCCTATTTCTCTCAGTTCACTCATCTTAACAAATACTTCATCTCTATAATATTTTGCAATAGCAAAAGAATCACCTTCTATGTTGCTTGCATTGTTTACTGCATTTTCGAGGATATCAATTCTTTTCTTGAATTCTGCTGCTAATGAGGAAACTTCATTTAACAAGTCTGATTGCGCATCAACCGTAACGTCTAATCCTGTACCTTTTGCTGCGTTTATTGAATCAGCGACTTCTTTTATAAATTTAATGACTGATGGCAATAATTGTCTTTTAGCAATATCAAGCATTGTCAGTGCTTCAATATTTATCGTCTTTGTATAATTTTCAAGCATTATTTCATATCGAGACTCTAATTCGACTTTGCTTAATACACCGTGTTTCTCCATGACTTTTACATTTTTGTCTTTCAAAAGAGCAGGTATAGCATCAACTGTTGAAGAGATATTTGGAAGACCTCTCTTTTCAGCCTCTTTAACCCATTCTTCTGAGTATCCATTTCCATTAAATATAACGCGTTTATGGTTTGTGACAATCTCTTTCAGTATTTTTTGTACTTCTTCATCAAAGTTAGTAGCATTTTCAAGCCTATCGGCAACTTCTGATAGAACTTCTGCGACAATAGTGTTTAAGATGTAATTTGCAGTTGCTATAGATGATGATGAACCTACCATTCTAAATTCAAACTTATTTCCTGTAAATGCAAATGGAGATGTTCTGTTTCTATCTGTTGAATCTTTATGAAGTGTAGGCAGTGTTGTTACACCTATTTTTAATTCTCCACCTTGTTTAGAGTTTGTAGCACCACCGTTTTCACCTATTTGCTCTAAAATATCTGTTAGCTGATCGCCTAAAAATATTGAAATTATTGCTGGTGGAGCTTCATTTGCACCTAGTCTGTGATCATTTCCAGGTGTTGCACATGATACTCTAAGTAGATCTGCATATTCATCTATTGCTTTAATTACCGAACACAAAAATACTAAAAATTGTGCATTTTCATGTGGTGTTTTGCCAGGATCTAAAAGATTTATACCATCGTCTGTACTCATTGACCAGTTATTATGTTTGCCAGAACCATTTACACCTGCAAATGGTTTTTCGTGCAACAAACATACCAGATCATTTCTCAGAGCGACCTTTTTCATTATATCCATTGTCAATTGATTGTGGTCTGTTGCTATGTTTGTTGTATTAAAAATTGGTGCTAATTCGTGCTGTGCCGGAGCAACTTCGTTATGTTCCGTCTTAGCAGATATTCCGAGCTTCCAAAGCTCTTCATCAAGCTCTTTCATGAATGTGGAAACTCTTTCTCTTATTGTACCAAAATAATGATCTTCCATTTCTTGTCCCTTAGGTGGTTTTGCACCAAATAGCGTTCTCCCAGTTAGGATGAGGTCTTTACGTTTTTCGTATAATTTTTTATCTATCAAGAAATACTCTTGCTCTGGACCAACTGTAGTAATTACTCTTTTTGAAGTTGTATTGCCAAATAATCTTAATACGCGCAAAGCTTCTTTTGACAATGCTTCCATTGAACGCAATAATGGCGTCTTTAAATCCAATGCTTCACCAGTATATGAACAAAATGCTGTTGGTATATAAAGAACGTTATCTCTAACAAATGCAGGAGATGTGCAGTCCCACGCAGTATAACCTCTTGCTTCGAATGTAGCTCTTAATCCGCCTGAAGGGAACGATGATGCGTCAGGCTCACCTTTTATAAGTTCTTTACCTGAAAATTCTGTTATGACTTTGCCATCAGGAGTAGGTGAAATAAACGATTCATGCTTTTCTGCAGTAATTCCTGTTAACGGTTGAAACCAGTGTGTAAAATGCGTTGCTCCTTTTTCAATAGCCCAGTCTTTCATAGCATTAGCGACTACGTCAGCGACTTTGGGATCAAGAGGAAGCCCTTCATCAATTGTTTTTCTTAAAGCATTGTAAGTCTGTTTTGGCAGGCGTTCTCTCATAACAGCGTCATTAAATACATTTTCTCCAAAGATATTTTTTAAAGTTTTTTCTTGCATAAAAATCCCCTTTCACTTAAAATATATAAAATATGGTAAATTTAAGTAAAACAAAACAAGGGTGACATTAATAAACATATTGAAATTAATGAAACACCCTTGTCTCATTTATTAACTATTAAATTTTGTACAAAATAATTAATTAAATATTAACACAAAATTTTTACAAATGCAAGTGTCTTTAAAAACTCATTATACAAATTTTTATTGGATATATTATGAAGATATAATATAATATGCAATAGGGAAACTGATATTTAATAAGAACTTATGTAATTGATTTTTGACGTACAAAATTTAAATAATGCTTTTAAGAGGTGCACATTATGAAAAAATTTAGAGCTATAATTGTGGGACCAGGTAATATCTTTAATAAGGCTTATTTGCCATTTATTTTGGACTTAGAAGGACTAAATATAGTAGGCATCGTAGGAAGAAGTGAGGAAAAGCTCAAAAAATACAAAGAAATGTACAATATCGATACATATACTGATATAGATAAAGCAATTGTCCTAAAACCTGATTGTGCTTTTGTGCATACTTCAACTAACAGCCATTATGAGATTGTAAAAAAACTTCTTTTTAATAATATAAACGTATATGTAGATAAACCATTAACGGACGATTTAGAAAAAACTAAAGAACTTGTGAATTTGGCTATGGATAGATCTCTTATTTTGACGATAGGCTTTAATCGGAGATATGCGCCAATGTATCAAATGGCATCAAATTCTTTTGGTAGACTGGGACCAGATTTATACATTATGGAGAAAAATAGAAGTGATGGTATAAGGGATGATGCTAAATTTACTCTTTATGATGATTTTATACACGTTGTTGATACATTATGCTATTTAATGGGAAATATTGATAGTACAAATATTATTAATGTAAGCATTTCGAAAGAAAACAATAATTTAAAGAATATAACAGTTACGATTAGCTCAGATAATGCGATAGCTATTGGATTAATGCATAGAAATAGTGGAAAAGATTATGAAAGGTTAGAGATACATGGGAATGGGCGAAGCATCGTCGTCGATGATATGGACAATATAAAGATTATGGATAATAATGGGGTATATATTCGTAGTTTTAAGAGCTGGGACAGCATATCATATAGAAGAGGATTTGTAGGGACAGTAAAGAATTTTTTAAAATCTTTAGATGAGAAAAAAAGCAACAATGATGAACTGATTTGTTCTTTAAAAACGCATCAACTGGTCGATGATATCTTAAGAAGAATAAATTCATAAAAACTAAGATATTAGTGATTAATTAAAATTTATACATGGACCGAAAAGGTCTCTTTTTAAATTTTACTATCGCAGCTTTTAAATATGATAAAATAAGTACAAAAGGTAAAATTAAAAGAAGGAAAAATTGATTTTTTATAGAATATTATCATAGGTGGTTATATGAAAAAAATACTAAATATTTTCATAGTATTGGTTGTTCTACTATACATAGGAAAAGTTTCTATAAATACCATAAGCGGAAAAGATGAGACAGTTCCACTAAGATATGGCAGTTTATCAGAATCCATAATGACATATGGTTACATAGTAATGGATGAGATGACAATAGATTCACCGATTGATGGTAAGTTAAATATGATTGTTAAAGATGGGACAAGAGTCCCAAAAGGGAAAGAAATAGCAGAAGTTGTGTCGCCGTCTTTTGATAAAGAGAAATTGGTTGAACTTAACTCAATCAATGATAAAATACAGTATGTAAAGAATGATAAAAGTTTAAACCCATATGTGAAAGATATAGAAAGTATAAATAGTCAAATAGACGAATTAAATAGGGAATACAAAGAGTCAAAAGATAGTAAAATTACAAACAATATAAAGAAAAAAATTGAAGATTTGATGAGTAAAAAAGAACAGATTTTGAAAAACGGTCCATCATCAATTCGAAATCTAGACGAGCTTTATATCCAAAAAAAAGAATTGGAAGATAGCATCTCTCAAAATTTATACAAAATTTATTCGCCTGAAGCGGGTGTTGTAAGCAATTTTTTTGATAGTTATGAAGATATATTGAATGTTAACAAATTATTTAACATAAACAACAATGATATCAATTTGGTAAAAAAAGAACCAATAGAACGGACAGGTGCTGTAAAACAAGGTGAACCAATAGTTAAGTTGATAAATAATTATAATTGGTATATATTGGTTGTTTTAGACAATGGGGAAAGTAAAAAGTTAAAAGAAGGAAGAGATGTAAAAATAGACATTATTAATGATAATGTGCAATTATTGGATGGAAATATTTTAAAAATGTATTCAATATCTAATAATTCTCATATAGCTGTTATAAGCATGAAAGATGCTTACAGCGATTTTTATAAAAAACGAAAAGTTAATATTAATTTGATAATAAATGATTATGATGGTTTTATTGTGCCAAATTCATCTATCGTCAATGAAAATGGCAAATATGGGATTTACAAATTAGGTGATAATGATTTACCTGTTTTTAAAGAAATAAGCATTAAAGCACGAAACAATGAAAATGCGATAATAGAAAGCAAAGATGACAGCTTAAAAATGTATGATCAGATTCTAGTAAATGGAAAAGATTATTTAAAGAAATAAGAGGGATATTTATGGATATACGTTTGAATCTTGAAGAAATAAAAAATAACATTGAAGTACATGCACGAAAAGTAAATAGAAACCCAGACGATATTTTAATTATGGCTGTTACAAAAACAGTAGATGTTGAAAGAATACAGGAAGCAATAGACAATGGAATAACAGATATTGGCGAGAATAAGGTCCAAGAGCTAATCGATAAGTATCCTGCTTTAAAGGATAAAGTTCAGTTTCACTTTATAGGTCATCTCCAAACAAATAAAGTAAAGTACATTATTGATAAGGTAAAGATGATACATTCACTTGATAGTATACACCTTGCACAGGAAATTAATAAAAGAGCACATAGTAATAATATTGTAATGGATTGCCTTGTTGAAGTAAACATAGGATCAGAGGAATCTAAATATGGTATTGATCCTTTGAACGTAATGGATTTTATTAAAAGTCTCGAATCTTTCGATAATATTAGAATAAGGGGACTGATGACGGTAGCTCCATTTGTGGAACCAGAGAAGGTAAGACCATATTTTAAAAAGATGAAGGAATTATTTGACTGCGCTAAAAGTATCAATCAAAAAAATGTCGACTTTAAATATTTATCTATGGGTATGACAAATGATTATACAGTTGCTGTTGAGGAGGGTTCCAATATAGTACGTATAGGTACAGGAATTTTTGGGAAAAGATTATATAATATGGAGGTAAAATAAATGGCTGTTAAAGTAATTGAAAAACTTATGAACTTTTTCGGGTTTGATGAACCGGAAGACGAAGGTGTAGAAGAAAGAGTCGAAAACGAGATACCGTTTGATAAAAAACCTAAGATAGTAAATATACATACTCAGTCTCAGATAAAAGTTATTATTTTAAAGCCAGAGAATTTTGAACAAGCACAAACTATACTAGATAATATAAAAAACAAAAAGCCAATAATTATAGATCTTCAAAACATGGAAAGAAATGATGCTCAAAGACTTATTGATTTTTTGAGTGGTGCAATTTTCGCTTTAAATGGTGAAATCAAGAAAATCGCCAATAGTATATTTTTAATCGTGCCAGATAATTTCGATATAGCAGGCGATATACAAGATGAAGTAGGTTCCATGTTTAATCTAAAGTATAGGTGATTGTGAAACTATGAGACGAAAATTTACAGCTAGCAATCAATAGAGG